>CABECY010000446.1_pt1 | contig 30543 bp, 26 predicted proteins | sample 3422681 | NCBI WGS metagenome assembly CABECY01 (sample SAMEA5534328, study PRJEB31848) | metagenome | biome: tundra; feature: field; material: soil | place: USA | collected 2013-05 | depth 0.15 m
AAAGCGGGCTATCGCCAACCGCACACATTGAGAATACCATCCACGCAATGCTGGGCGGAAGAGCTACTTCGGCGGTTGGGTAACGGTGGGAATTCCAGGACTTTTTGGGAACTGAGTGAAAATGGGCTGTGGAAACTGTTCAGGCCAACTCCCACAGCCTTGATTGCGATCTCTCCCTTGCAACAAATCTCGCGCGGACCGGTCCCTCGCTGGAGCAGTCGCCCGCACGAAGATGCAAACCTCTACATCTTAGAGACGGTGGTGCCCCCGAAGATCGTCACCCAGATGTTGTTGCCATCGAACGCAGGATTCGCCGGCTCGTTTCCCACACTGAAGGTGTTTAGAGTTGCACCAGAACTTGCTTTCAATTTTGTGACGGTGGCGCCGTTGAAATCAGTCACCCAGATGTTGGAGCCGTCGTAGGCGATGCCATTCGGACCTAGCCCCGCGTTGAAAGTGCCCAGTACCGTGCCAGTGAGGGACAGCTTGGTGACATTGTTGCTGCCAAAATTGGCGGTCCAGATATTGGTTCCATCAAACGCGATGCCGGTCGGCTCCGTTCCTACGGAGAAAGTGCCCAATATCGTGCCGCTGGTCGACATCTTGGTGACTTGGGCGCTGCCGTTATCCGCAATCCAGACGTTCGTCCCATCAAACAGGATGCCCGCTGGATTGGTCCCAACAGTAAACGTACCTTTCGTGGCTCCGGTGCTGGCCAGCAGCTTGGTCACGTTGTTGCTGCCGTTGTTGGCTACCCAGATATTGGTCCCGTCAAAGGCCAAGCCGGCAGGCTGCGTTCCTACCGTGAAGGTGCCGATAAGCGCGCCGGTGCTTCCATTCAACTTGGTTACATTCTTGCTGTTGATGTTCGCCACCCAGACATTGGCCCCGTCGTAGGCAACGGCAATCGGATTAGTTCCCACCGCAAACGTGCCCAGAATAGCGCCGTCGCTGGTGCGCACCTTAACCACGTTGTTGCTGCCGTTGTTGCATATCCAAAGGTTCGTGCCGTCGAACGCGATACCGTAGGGTGCTGTGCCCATCGTGAATGAGGTGGTCAGATTTGCGTTGTACCAGTGCAGAGTTGCTATCTGCAAAGGATTCTGCTGAGAACTGGTAACGCCCGACGGCGCTCGCGATGACACATCAGTCTGTGCCTGGCATTGCGGGAGTGGGTTCACGCAATACACAAAGAGTCCCAGTATTCCACTTAAGAGTAGCATCATTGTCGCGGAGTTTCCGGGACGAAACGTACCGGCCATCGCACTGATTTGTTGTTTCAAGCTGTCCTCCCTCATTTCTTGAAATTGATTTTCCCGCTGGGATACCGGATGAGAATCTCGAGTCCACCGATAGCGGCCGGACCGGGTCGTACTGCCAAAACCCGGCAGCGCGCCGTCTTTCCTACACCATCTCAGAATTGTTCCAGGACCTGAGGGGACCAGCACGCCGGGCAGGAGTATGCGTTGACTGAACCAAAATAATGTCAAGCTGATGTAAAGTTCTTGTCTCTTTCTGGCCGCTGAAAAGAGAGACACGGTCTCTCCTCACGAATAACATTCGCGAGCAGTTTCCTCTGGGGTTGAATAAAAGGGAAACGAGCGGACAATGCGGGGGACGCCAGGAGGCTGCGGAAGAGGTGAGAAAGCGGGCGGATTGTGGAAGGAGAAGTTAGACGGTCGATGCACGCGCTGGCGCGCTACCTGCAACAAGGAACTTTTCCCAGAGATAAATCAGGCAACGCTGCGCCGAACAGCCGCCGGCCAGAGTCGTTGGTTGTTCTCTATGGGTTGGTCCTGCGACAAGTACGAATACTCGGGCACAATCTCTTTGATTTTGGCGCGGACGTCGTCGGGGTTATCCAAAAACAACGCTGCCTCAAGCTCTTCCAACTTTTTCAGGAGACTGTCCCAGTCTCGCACGGGGCCGCGCGCTCTCTTGATCTTGGGAAAGGAGGTTTCATCGACCCCCTCATTCTCGTAGAAAAGTTCCTCGACCAGTTTTTCGCCCTGGCGCAGGCCGGTAAATTGAATGGCTACCTGGTTCTCGTTCCGCCCAGAGAGTTTGATCAAGGTTCTCACCAACTCCAGGACTAGCAGAGGCTGGCCCATGTCGAGAACGAAGGTGTCTCCTTTTTCACCGATCACCGACGCTTGCAGAACCAGTGAAACGGCTTCGCGGATGGTCATGAAGAACCGCTTGATCTCAGGGTGAGTGACGGTAAGGGGTTCGTTATTCCGCAGTTGTTGCTGGAGCACGGGGATGACACTTCCATTCGATCCCAACACGTTGCCGAATCGGACCGACAAGCAACGCATGCCATTCGTAGGCCGGTGAGCGATGATGAGTTCTCCAATCCGCTTGGTTGCTCCCATCACGTTGCAGGGATTGACGGCCTTGTCGGAAGAGACGAGTACAAAGCCATGACACTCATATTCGCTGGCCATCTCCATAAGGCTCATTAGACCAAAAATATTGTTCTGCAACGCGGCAGACACATTCTCCTCCATCAGGGGTACGTGTTTGTATGCCGCGGCGTGAAAAATGGTCTCCGGCCTGCTCCCCTGGAAAAGGTGTTCCATCCGCCTGCGATCTCCAGCGTCGGCGACATGGCATCGCAGGGAGGTTCGGGCGCAGCGCTGCGACAGTTCGCGTTCCAGGTAAAACATTCCAGTTTCGCTCTGATCAACACATAGCAGGATGCTGGGTTCGTGTTCGAGAATCTGGCGGCAGAGTTCCGAGCCGATAGATCCTGCGGCGCCGGTCACCAGCACCGAACGCTGGTAGATTGCGCCCCTCAACGATTCTGGATCGATCTCTACCGGATCCCTGCCTAACAGATCTTCCACATCGACGTCGCGAAAATCGCTGATACTTACTCTTTGCGAGATCACATCCCGCAGTGCCGGCACGGTTCTGAATTTCACCCCCGTGCGTTCGCACACCTCCACAAAACGCTGCATCTGTTTGGACGTGGCTGAGGGCACCGCAATCAATATCTCATCCACCGGATACATGAGCGCTAGCTCAGGTAGCTGATCGACAGTCCCAAGGACAGGCACATCTTCGATTTTGAGTCCTGCCTTGGAGCGATCATCGTCGACGTATCCGAGCGGAGCATATTCGCTGCCTTGACGGCCAATCTCTCGCACCACGGTCTGCGCGCCGGCGCCTGCTCCAATGAGGATTACCTTCCTGGCAGCGGCCAGGTCTTGCCGGACCGATTCAGCCAATACGCGGGAGAAGATCCTTACCCCGATCAGAGTGCCCGCGGTGAGCAAGGGTTCCAGGACGTAGATGGTCCGCGGAAACGCAGACAGCCTCGTCAGATATTGAGTCGCCAGAATAAACAGCACGGAACCGACGAACACACACTTCACAACATCCAGCGCGTCGCTCAGGCCCGTGTATCGCCACCAACCGTGCAGCAAGCCAAAGCGGGCGATCAGCGTCATTCGAATCAGGACGAGCAGAAACGCCGCCGAAAACAGCATCTGCCGCTGGGGTAAAGTGAAGTCAAACTTCAAGAACCACGCCAGAATGAGCGAAACAAAAATCAGCGTGGCTTGAAACGCACCGACAAACCACGAGTTCTTGCGCAACAAAGTCTGAGCGAGGTTGATAATTTTCATCTGGGTTGGGAGGATCGGTTCAGATGAGGAACGTAAATCGTCGGGCGAAGTGGGACTACTGCATCCATCCAAAGGCCGTTCGCAGAAGGATTCCAATATCCGATAGAAGACTGCGGCGCTGTTGATAACCGAGCGATAGCTTAAGCTTGGATGGGAGAATCTCTTCCACGTATTGCTGCTCCATTCGATCGGCGGAGAACATTTGGTCCTCACGCCGGTTGGCTAGGCTTGCGGGATCGGTAATCCCCGGACGATCTTGCAGGATCACGGCATATTGGGAACGAAACATCTGCACATACGGTTCGACCTCAGGGCGGGCTCCCACCAGTTGCATGTCGCCGGCAAGAACGTTGAACAGTTGCGGTAATTCATCGAGCTTGTGCCGCCGCAACAGACGCCCGACGCGCGTAACGCGGAAGTCGGCGGGAGCAGTCAGTAAACCACCGCGGTCGGCCCCCGTGCCCATGCTGCGAAATTTCCAGAGTCGAAAAAGCCGGAAATGTTTACCAACGCGATCCTGGGCAAAAAATACGGGACCGCCCTCGTCGAGCTTGATCGCTACTGCGATCACACAAAATAAAGGTGAGAGAGTTATCAAGCCGACGACTGCGCACAGGAGATCGAAAACACGGTTAAACCCGCCCGTTCTCGGGGACGTTGATCGGCATCCCGTTATCGCCTCCGGTTCTTTAAGCACTGACGACATCGGTCGGCCTCGCGGACCTTGCAGAACTGTGCTCTTCAAGAATGTTGGTCACCGCATGGATTACGTCATCGACATCCTGGTCCGTCATGCGGGCAGACAATGGCAGAGAGATCATGCGCTGGTACTCGCGCAGGGCGATCGGGAACTGCTCAGGCTTGAAACCGTATCGCTCGCGATAGTAGCGGAGCAGGTGAACCGGGATAAAGTGTACCGAGCAGCCGATGTTGCGCGCCCTCATCTCCTCGATGAATCGATCCCGCGTGATGCGCATACGGTCCAGGTTCAGCCGCAATACGTAAAGGTGCCACGCGTGTTGAACATCACTTCGCTCGCTGGGCACCTGCAATTCCTCTCGGACCCCGAACGCGGCCTGGTATTTACGCACAATCGCGGTTCGCCTGGCGTGGAACCGCGTCAGTTTCTTCAACTGATGGAGCCCGAGCGCCGCTTGAATGTCAGTCATGTTGTACTTATAGCCGGGGCAATCCACATCGTAGAACCAAGAACCGTTGGCGCCGTAACGCTTCCAGGCATCGCGATTCATGCCGTGCAAACTCCAGCGTCGAGCCTGGTCAAGCAATGCCTTGTGCCCGGTGAGCATTCCTCCCTCAGCGGTGGTCAGGTTCTTAGTGGCGTAAAACGAGAAGCAGGACAGCACCGTGACACTTTCTGTAGATGAAAGCGACCCGATCAGATGTCCCTTGTACGTGGCCGGCAACGAATGAGCCGCATCTTCGATTACGGCCAGATGGTACTCTGCGGCAATTCTCAGGATGGCGTCGCGATCGCAGGGATGACCGTAAAGATGTACCGGCATGATGGCCTTGACTCGAAGTCCGAGATCTTTTTCGGTCTTCTCGATCTGGCGGCGAAGGCCGTTTGGATCCAGATTCAAAGTGTCGGGCTCGACATCTGAAAAGATGGGTGTGGCGCCCACATGCTCGATCACGTGCACGGCGGAGCAGAACGTCATGGGAGTAGTAATGACGGCGTCTCCTGCGCCAATTCCAAGAGCCAAGAGCGACAGATGCAACGCAGCAGTGCCCGAACTCACGGCGAGCGCGTCGGGGGCATGAACAAACTGCGCAAAGTCCTCCTCAAAGCGCTTCACCTTCGGACCGGTTGTAATCCAGTCCGAGCGCAGGGTGTCGATGACTTCGCTGATTTCCTCTTCTCCGATCAATGGAGGAGAGAACGGCAGTGGCTTATCGCGTCGAATGGAATGGCCTCCTCAGAATAGGGAAATATCGAACCAGGCATGGTTAAGGTTTCTTCAGAAGGCAAAGATAGTGAGTACACAGAGGTCGAAGTTGGGAAACAAGAGAATAGAAGGTTGGCCCAACGCGGCCGATTGCCCTGCCCAACGGCGGTGCCAAGGTGATCCTGCGATGCGTCATCGAAAAACGTGGGAAGAGTCGCCGAACCTCCGTCAATCCAATGCCGCGAACATCTGGATTTGCGGGATTATTAAAGGCAAAGTCGTACCACAGCAACCGCCCGCCCGGAACGAGGACGCGACCAATTTCTCCGGCGGTGCGCTGCTTCACTTCAGAATCCAACACGGACGTGAACAACATGAATTGAGACACAAAATCGAAGCTGCAATCGTGAAACGGCAGTTCCGAAGCGCTGCCGCAAATAATCTGCAGGCCTGGGGATGCCGAGCGGGCCTGTTCAACAAATGGCGGAAACAGGTCGATCCCCCATAACCGCGACGCGTCGGCTTCATACTCGAGGTACTGACGAAGCGTAGCGCCCCGGCCGCAACCGACGTCGAGAATTCGCAGCCCCGCCAGCGACCGCAGGCCTTCGGCGCGCAGCATTGCCGCCATCGTGACTTCCCGCTCATGGAGAGCGAAGAGGTGGCCAGGATTGGTTCGTGAGTAGCGGTCCGAAGGAATTGCATGAGTGCGGTGCTCGTAGGCCTCGCGCAGACGGCGGAGCTCGCGGCGCTCCTTATCTCTATCTATCACTCCGGTCTCTTCAATCGTAGTAGGCATACATACAGCGCGTAGAGTAGAGTGCCAGCGCCTCACTTGATGCTATGCAATGCTTCACGCGTCCGTTGGTTATGACTGGAGGCAAAGGGAGAAGCCGCGTTCTTAAAGGCTAGGGACACATGGATACCGCAGGTGCACCCCGGACATTCCCTGCGGACCATGGCCAGGCAGGCATCGCGATAGCGTTCAGAACCGACCAGTTCCGAGAGATCCTCCCGTAGCACATTGCCAACAGGTTTGAGAACGTAGCATCCCGTCAGCACGTCTCCATTGGAAACCACAAAGAGTTCGATGAAACCAAGAACACATGGCGGCTCATCCAGCGCTTCTCGACTGAAATACTTGAATATGTAATCGAGTTCGTAAGCAGGTCGTTTGAGTTTGTCCCTGAGAAAGCGGACAATTGTCGTGATCTCGGCTTTGTCAGGCCACAGGTCGGAAGTGGACGTGTGGCGGAGGAAATAGGAGCGATCATCCAGAATGTTGAAAGCGAAACCAGCGCCCGCCCGCTTCGCCTCGTCAGCCAATCCCTCCAACTCGCCCGCTGAGCGCCCGTTGAGTGTAGCCACAACGTGGACCTGCTTGCCTTTCAGAAGGCGAATCCCTTCCATCGCCAATTTGAAATAGCCCTTGATTCCACGAATCAGATCATTCGAGGCTTCCAGGCCATCAATCGATACCGCGATTTTGGTAATGGGAGAATCATTAATCTCTTTACTCAGCTTTTTCAGCAAAAGACCGTTCGTCTGTAGAGTGATGCGCTTGAACCTGGCCATGTTTGCTTTTTGCATGACCTGAAAGAGGTCCCGCCGGAGCAAGGGTTCTCCGCCGGTGAAGCGCAGATACCGGATCCCGAACTCGCCGAGGCGGTTGATAACATCGACAGCTTTCTCGGCGTTAAGACCATCGTCCCATCGGGTCTGCCAGTAATTGCAGCTGACACATTTGGCCTGGCAATTTTCTGTGAGTTTGAGGCTTGCGGACAGTGGCTTTACCCGAGCAGGCAGCAGGGATTGGGAGAATTGACTGCCCATCCAGACACGGGTCAGATACGGCAAACGAGTCCAAGGGATCGATTTAAGCACAATTAATATTCCTAACGATCGGTTCAGTAGGTCACGATTTTCTGATTGCGGAATGCTTTCACCATCCCAAGAAAAAATCCGACGTTTGCCAGGCAGAAGGAAAACGAATAACCGAATACCCAAGCAGGTCGCTGCTTTCTGGCTAGTGCCCAACCGACCAACGCGGAGAGATAGAAGACGGCCTGCAACCACCAGAGAAAAACAAGCTGCCCATGCAGGGCAGGCAGCGTATTGCACACGAAAATGACGGCGAGGAAGAACGGCGTCAGCCAACGCAGCAGCTTGTGCGAGACCAGGCCTAAAGCTGTGAGCGGGAACCGTAGGGGATTCAAAACGGCCGGGCGCGATAGGGTGCCGGTCCAGTTCCGGGTGGTCATGCGGATCCGCGCGCGGAGTTCGCCCTCAATGCTGTGGGGCATGGCGTCGAATACCGTGGCCTCGCGTTCCTGAATGACTTCATACCCTTGTGAGCGGACATCGAGAGGCATGATGCAGTCATCGCCGTAGCAAGTGGGCAGCGGCAGAAAGAGTTCCCGCCGCACGAGCAGCGCCTGTCCGCTTCCGGTGGCCAGGATGCCGAGATCGGACTCAGCGGTGCGTAGAAAAAGTTCATAACGCCAGTAAAATCCTTGTCCCTTCTCCACCGCGTCTTTGGCGTCGCCGAAAAACACCGTCGCCGTGGAAAGGCCCACTTTAGGGTCGGCCATATTACCAACCATTGTCCGCAGGACTCCGACCGGAAGAGCGGTATTGGCATCGGTAAAAAAGAGAAGATCGCCATGCGCCTGACGGACGGCAAGATTCTGCACGCCGCTCTTTCCCACGCGGCGATCGCTCTGCAGCCAGCGGATCCGAGAATCTCGAGCCGCAAAGCCGCGCACGATTTCTTCGGTTCTGTCGGTCGAACCGTCCGACGCTACCAGGATCTCCAAGCTGTCGGGTGGGTAGAGCAGTTCCAGGCAATCGCCCAGTTTGGAAGCAATCTTCTGTTCCTCGTTATGGACCGGAACAATGATGGAGACAAAAGGATCACTCGCTTGCTCGGGGCAATTGCGCTTGCGTGCAAAAAGCGAAGCCAGCACGAACACCAGCACCGGATATCCGACCCAGACGTAGATGACGAGGCCCAGGGAAAGCCAGAAAAAATGAGACGCCACCGTCATCGAATCCGGTCTCCTGCGGCTGGAATGGGTCGCGATTCGGGTGTGAGATTAGGCACCCCTATCCTGACTGGGCGCACAGCCGTCCGAAGCTCGGGGTAGGAACTCTCGTATCTGGCGAACGCATACGAGAAACCTTCCTTTTGATGGGCGTACACGCTCCGGCTGAGCATGCGCCCGGTCGACTGGCTTCCCTCATGCCAGACCCGCAGCTCTGGATCATGGATCACCGACAGACCCAACTGGCGGCACATCTCGGCAACCCTGAATTCCTCGGCATACAGGAAAGAGCCGTCATCAATGAACCCGCCCGCTTCGAAGAACTTTCGGCTGAAGATGAGGAAGGAACCACTCGGTGCGTAGATTGGTCCGGCGGCCCGGCGATCTGCGGGGCCAGACCATTGCTTGAGCGTGTAGCGGGTCCTGCGCACAAAAGGCGACAACCACTGCTTGAACCACATCATGTAGTAATTGGAAAGCCAGAGCCGATAACGCCACATGCGAAAACGGCTGGGCCGATGCCTGATGCTGGGGTTTTCATCGCATCCGGTGAGCCCCGAGACTATCGATGGAGCGATCATTCCTAGAGCGCCCGGGTCTTTCTCAAAAAGACGGGACAGAAACTGCGGGTCATCGAACACGACATCGTTGTTGCACACCACCACCCACTCGGGAGCCCCGTGGCTTTCCAAATAGCGCCGCAGCGCCCAATTCGCGGCGCCAAAATACCCTCCGTTCTGCGGCGACTGCAGAAGCTCGATGTTGCGGAAATCCGCGCTTGCCTGTCGGACGTTGGAAGCTGATTTGTCTTCGGAATCGTTGTTGACAATCAGAAGATCGCAACTGGCGAACCCGTTCAACTGTGTTGCGCTGTTCAGAAACCGAAGGGTGCACTGATGCTGTCGGAAGGTGACTGTGATAATCAGCGCCTTTGACACGCCCTTCACGGCCTGCCTCGTAACCATGTCAATGTCAACGACGCCCGACCTAAACGACATTCTTCACTTCCGTCGGTTGGTTGTAACCCAGAGGATTCACCGCTGCTAATCGAATACTCAAAGCCATAGCACAAGCAATCAGTGCGCAGGTGGGATGATCGATTACCGTGGGCTGGGTGATGGAGAGAAACAATTGACCTACGACACTGGCAACAAATCCTACGACTAACGCTTTAGGAACACCCGCCGGCATGGGGCCAGATGCACGCACGACCGTTCGGAAGTAACGGAAAAGCATCCATACCAGCAAGCCAAGCCCGATCACACCCATTCGGAAAGCGGTTACGAGATACAGATTGTGAATGAAGTGATTATCAATCGGAGCGTTGGTTCCCGAATCCAGCACGGCGTAGCCACCGATGACGTACGTGGCTCCAAGACCGTGTCCAATCCAGGGCTCAGCCAGAACCTGTGGCCCTACGATGGTTAGTTCGAGGAAGCGCCGCGTTGCCATGCTGTCGGTTCCAGCGAGACCTTCTTCGACCTGAGTGACTCCGTAAAAGAGGCGATCTTCGAAAACGCTCAGCAGGCTGACGTCAGAATCGGAGCCAATCTTCCAAGCGGCCGCCACCATTACCAGACCAATTCCCAGTAACGCAGCTGTCGCCAGCAATCGCATCCGAACGTTTCGTGCCTGCAACACGAGCGACACAATGGCCGCGACCAGCGTACAAAGCCATATGCCACGGGACAAACTGAGCGCGATGTTCGCAACCGTCGGAATCAAGGCGATCCCAATCCATACACGCTGCCTGCGCGAGGCAGCAGCTGGGTAGAGGTTGATGAGCACCGCGAACAGAATAGTTGCATCAATGTCGATCGTTCGAACCAGTGATTCTGAACCGTTCCATGAAGGCAACAGATCTCCCGCGCTCGGACCGAGTGCGAATAAGGCAAGTTCCAAGAGGATGGTGATCAAAATCGAAACCAGCAGCAGCTTTAGCAGCATCTGCACTTTGTCGTAATTGTTCAGCAGCTGCGCCACCAGGAAGTAGACTGCGGCGAATTCAACCACCTGGAAGCAGTCCCCGAGCACGTACCCGATCTCATTTCCAAGCAGCAGACCATAAAAGCCGCTGAGGGTTCCGTAGGCGGCAAAAACTCCAACAGGCAAAAATAGTGGATCTCGGGCCATCGATCTGAACGGAGTGCGCAGGGCAAACGCCAAGGTGGCCCCGCCAAGCAGAAAGCCGCTGACTAAGGCCGAAGTCTGCAAACTAAGTAGGAGCGGCGCCGGACTGGTCATGAAAATAAGTGCAATCGCGAATGTGAGCAGTGGCTGCATACACACCAAGAGCGCGAGCAAAATCACAGCCATTAGCCCGATGCCGAGCAGTGCGTACCCGGGAGCAGCAAGCCCTCGATAGGTAACGGCTGCCAACGACACGGCAAACACTGCGGCGGTCAGGCCGAGTATTCCAGCCTGCAGGTTTGCTTGTCTTTGTGCGATAACGCTCATGATCCGAAGCAGTGTGTTACGGAAAGCGGGTCTCGCCGACCCTATTTGGCTCTTGCAAACGCAAACCTGACATGCGAGATCGTGACGAGTAAAAGGTTCCGATCTCGACTATCCAATACGTGAGTCCACGAAACGAGTATGAATCCAAGAACGAGGGTCGCCGCGGCCAGAACCTGCACCGGAAGTGGGCCGTGCGCCTGCCACAGAATCGCGAGCGATACACCGAGAAACGACACGGCTAACAAGGTCCGGCGAAGGCCGTTCTGCAGAAGACTGCTGAAGGAAACCGAGTTGAGCCAGAACACTGCTCCAAACATCAGGAATGCGTCCAGGAGAGCCTTGAGCGTCCAAGCGAGTGCGGCACCGGCGATACCGAAATGCCGCACGAGGAACCAGCAGGCACCAATCTGAAATACGAGTTCCAGCAAGCTGAATATGCCGGTTAAATCTGGACGTCCGACCCCCTGAAGCAGGCTAAAAGGCACAAGTGTGACGGAACTGATCAACATCCCGAGCGCCAGAATCTGAAATGTCAATGTGCTCTGGTTGGCGAAGTCTACCCCCAGCCACAATCGCAGGATCTGTTTCGCGAAGAGCGCGAGGATCAGCATCGTGGGAGCGGAAATGAGCAGCAGTGACTTGAGCGATCGAGCACATAGTTCTTCCATGCGGCGCCTGGACCCGCCGGTGTCCAAGTTCGTGAAAGCCGGGAATAAGGTCGCGGCCAACGTTGCGGGGACAACCCAGGCTCGATTGATCGCCTCGTACGGTGCCGAGTAATAGCCGACAGCACTCATGGAAACCAGGGATCCGATGAAGAAACGGTCGATGTACGCCAAGAGTGGAGTAATGAAGTTGGAGACGGTGACCCATCCTCCGTACACAAGCAGCGGGCGGATCGAACTGCGGTCGGGAAGGTACTGCCCTCGGAGTGTCGGAAAGTACCTTAGACACGCCCCAAGATATGCCACGGTGGCGAGCACCCGAGCGCCGACCAGAAGCCACACAATCCCGGGAAGACTCAGGTGGAAGAATACTCCAACGGCTGGCAGCAGAAACATCGAGGTGTTGGTCGGCACCTTTACGTAGTTAACTACGTTGAACATCTGGCCCGCTTCCAGCACACCACGAAGAGCATTGCCGATCAGCACAACGCAGAGTGAGGTAGAGAGCACGAACAGACTGGTTTTGGTCTCTGCGACCAGAGCTGGCGAGATCTTGAGGAATCGGCCTACTGCGAGCGGTATCAGAGAAACGGTGATCAAGGTACCGGCTGCGCCGAAAGCGATTTGCACCCAAATCGAAACCCACACAACCTTGGGGAGTCTTTCTGGCTCGCGCCGCGCCAGCGATTCCGCCACGAACTTCGTGGTCGCTCGGCCGAGGCCCAGGTCGAAGATGCCGAAATAGCCAAGCAGGGCGGAGGCGATCGAAAGTACTCCGAATCGTTCCGCGCCCAGCCCACGCACAACGTACGGAATGGCGAAGAGCGCTACGGAAAGGGGCACGACCCAACCTAAGAGGTTGAGCACCCAGTTGCGGGTCAGCAACCTGCCGCTGACGGGCTCGCTTTCCGTGATTTGTGCGGACGCCATTCGATCAGTCTGCCGCTATTGCAACCTCACGTTTGGAACGGCGGTCGTTGCGGCTGTTCCGCCAGTTCACACGTGGCATCAAGAGTGCGGGATCCACGCGGTCTCGATGCTGCATGGCAATGTTCACCAGCGAATCGACGAGTGACTCGGACAGCAAGTGCGGCTTCAGGCCAAGCTGCGCCAGCTTGGTGTGCTTGGCGTTGTAGTAGTGTTGCTCGGCTTCCACGCGAGGATCGGGCAGGTGGTCCACGACCACTCTCAATCCCAGCCGCTGTCCGGCGGTGTGCACCATCTGAGCCAGTTCCAGTACCGAAAACTGTTCGGTGAATTGATTGAACACGCGAAACTCACCCCGTGCGGCAGGATTCTGGCACGCCAGTTCAATGCAGCGTACCGTGTCGCGAATGTCGAGGAATCCACGCGTCTGGCCTCCTTCGCCGTATATGGTGAGGGGATGCTCAATCGCTGCTTGAACACAAAAACGGTTGAGAGCCGTGCCGAAGACTTCGTCGTAATCGAACCGGTTGACCAGCGCTTCGTCCAAAGCAGTCTCGTCGGTAACCGTGCCGTAGACCACTCCTTGATTCAGGTCCGTGGCGCGGATGCCCCAGATCTTGCAGCAGAAATGAACATTGTGACTGTCATGCACTTTGGAGAGGTGATAAAAGGATCCAGGCTGTTTGGGAAACGGCAAGACATCTTCGCGCCCGTTGTGTTGAATGCGGATGTAGCCTTCCTCGATGTCAATATTCGGCGTGCCGTATTCTCCCATGGTGCCCAGCTTCACCAGATGGCAGTCGGGCTGGAACTCTTTGATCGCAAACAGAACGTTCAAGGTGCCGACGACGTTGTTCATTTGGGTGAAAACGGCGTGCTGCCGGTCGATCATCGAGTATGGCGCGGACCGCTGCTCGGCAAAATGGACGACCGCTTCTGGCGCGAATTCCTTCATTACTCCAGCGAGGAATTCGTAGTCGAGAATATCTCCGACGAAGCTCTCGATCTCTTTCCCCATCAGCCGGTGCCAAATTCGTAGCCGATCTGTCAGAGGACGAATCGGCGTCAGGGTCTGAGCTCCCAGTTCGTGATCCCAGGAACGGCGCACAAAGTTATCAACGACAGCAATTTCGTTGCCGCGGTTGGAGAGGTGCAGAGCGGTTGGCCAGCCGCAGTAACCGTCGCCGCCCAGAACGAGAATCCTCATTGTGTTTCCTCGATGTTGCAGGGTTGGGTAAATGAAAACACGCTCACATGCGTTTGCTTGGATTGCGCTTGAACCAGAGAATCTTGTCGCGCATTTGATGCAGGCGGGTTCCGTTCCCAGACGCGAGCCCTAGGTCCGCCTTAATTGTCGTGTAGGTATCTTGGGCCAGGAGTTTCCCGGGATGTGCGGGATCAAGGCTGTCCCACCCAGCCTTTCCAAGCACCCAGACCGCGCCCATCATTAGGGACAGAAATCCACCCAAAACCATGATTAGCAATCGTGACGGAAAAGACTTCCGCTCGGGGAGCTTCGCGCTATCCAGCACTTTTACGCTGGGTGTCTCCTTAGCTTCCTGCACTTTGGCAAGTTCACACTGTTGGGTCAGCAGCTCAAACACGGTTTCCTGAATCTTGTTGTTGCGATACAGTTCTGCGTAGGTAACGCCAAGCAAGGGCAATTTCCGAATCGATGGATAGAGGCTGTTATTGCCGGCGGTCCCATCCGTGGATAAATCTCCGCCTCCCATTTGGTTGAGCTTCGCCTGCAACTCCGCAATTCGCGCCCGCACAGCGCGAACCCGCACGTTGTTGTCAGCGTAAATTTGCCGCAGGCCTTCAAGTTCCGATTGCGCGGCGATCAAGTGACCCTGCAGTGTCGCAGCGGCCTCCACCATTGCCTTGCCTTGTTCCTTGATGTCGATGGCGGTATTGTCACTGGCGAACCTGCTGAATTCCTTTGCCGAAGCATCAAGATCTTGCCTTACTGACTTGAGACGATCTTCCAGAAAGACCCGCTCGCGATGAGCCGCCGACGTATTCAATTCCACCACCAACCGGTTGAGTTCTTCCACGTAGGACTCGGTGATGTCTTTCACCCTTTGGGGACTGTGGTCGGTCACCCGGATGACAATGATTCCGCTCTTGCGATCTTCAGATATTTCTGTGTTCGCCTCCAGTTGGCGTCTTGCATCTTGCATTCGCCGGACGCCGTAGACAGCTTTGAGATCGAATTTCTCGATAATTCGATCTTCGACGGTTTCGCTACGTAGAATTCCAATGAAGAGGGAGCCTGAAGTCTTCAGGCCCAGGAAGTCGCCGGCCAGCAAGCCCAAACCGCTGCCACTCCGGGCGCTCATGGCTATCATGGAGGCCAAACCGGAACTCATTTCATTGTCCGGTGGCATGAGTTGCGTGCGCGCTTCATACCGAAATGGGATAAGAAACGCCAGCACTGTCGCCAAGGCAAGTCCATACGCCGCCACCCGCAGGAGAAAGAAACGCCGATCCAGCAAGAGGCGCAGACGGGTGTAGGCCGTGCGCGAGTCGTGCTCGCCGTAACCATTGATCCGCTCTGGATCGGTGAGTACGGTAGAGCCGGCCAGTTCTTGGTCGGGGCTTACGCGCATCGGAGCACCGGGCATTGGGAAGTCTGAATCACTCTCGGGGTTCTGTTATTTATTCCGAATCTGGGATGGACGAGTTTCACTTCCACTCACCTTCGGGCAGTAGCTGAATTCAAATCACGTTCGGTATAGGAATCTTGTTGAGCGCGGGGCATCCCGTTCATTTGGCTATACGAAGACTGGCAGAAGATCAGGAGAACGATCCAACTCGCGGTTTTCCCGAGCCGTGTCTTAGGGATGAGAGTCAGATGGGTTGACATTGTTTTCTCTCCGCTGGCGACTTGCCCGCAATCCGGACGAACTCAAGCAATGAATTCCAAGTCGCTGTCGTCCACTTCAACCGCCACCGAGCGCATGATCAAATGAATCGACAAGACAATGCGGCATCGGTCCTTGGTCCGCAGGATGATGCCCTCCAGTCCTTTCAGGGGGCCACTCCGTACTCGGACGCGGCGTCCGACGCTGAGGTATGGGTGCGGTTCTACGTTTCCGGGGCAGGAAAGGTGTTGCCGCAGGCTCTCTATTTCTGCTTCGGGCAAGGAAGCGGGCTGCCCGTTAAAAGTCACCAGCCGCACCGCACCAGGAAGTTGCAGCACTCGCAACCGATGCTGCAAAGACATTCGGACGAAAACGTAACCGGGGAACAAGACCAACGCCAGTTCTTTGCGACGGTCTTTCCACCGCCGCACCGAGCGGTAAAGAGGTAAGAAGCAAGCGATCCCCTGCCGGTTGATCTGATCGGCGACTCGCTTTTCGTGACGCGGAGCGGTGTACAGCGCGTACCAATTTGCCCCGCTGATTTCTGGTAGGGGTCCTGCTGATACGTTCAGAATCGTAGATTCAAGTGCGCCCATTGCGAGCCCTCGACCGACGCGGATGGATGTAGCTTCGCCCCCTCACTTACAGGGTGCTGTGAGCTAAACCCTTAATGTTTCTCAGCTAATCTCCAACAGCACGCAGCCGTCGCAATAGTGCTTGAGTCCCCTAATTCCGGGACGTACCAACGAAGACAGCGTACCCACCAAGAGCAGGAACGATGCCTGTTTGCAGACCTTGATTGACTCGCGTCGGACGAGGAAAACGGCTCGACGAGAAGAAACGAGAACGTCCGCGACCGACGACAAAACTCCCATCTTGAATTGGATTGTGACCCATCCGCTCTACACCAGACCCATTTTCGTTTGAGAAAAGAATGCTGCGACGAACAGGCGAACTCTCTTTGAATAGGGCTGCTCCAGTCGCGCGTCCTTCGCTACTTTCCTGGGAACGACAGCGGAGCCGAAAATCTGAGGTCAGCGGTAGCATGCAAGAACCTTTGAGATTTGGCTTTGCGGAAAGAATTTAACTCGGCGAGAGGAACGGAATTGTCTTGGAAATGTAAATAAACTGTCATAAATCGCGAGCTAGAACGAACCGTCGCGAGAGCCATTCGAAGCGTCGATAAAATGGGGGAAACGGTTCTCTCAGGGCCGTGTGGCAAGTCACCCGCACTTCGAGCCGGGGCTAGTAAATGCTCAGCGGGATGTCCCGTCTGGGAGGAAAACAACGACTGGTACAAAGCGGCGACCACCAATCCACTGCATCCGCAAATAAAACATTACAAGTTGTTGACAAGAATGTGACAAGCTGCTCGCCTGGCTTGACGAATATTATGTGGCTTCGCGGAGGAATGTTTCCTGGCCTGAATTTAGGATTTATATGCAGCCTCCGGATTTTCTGCACAAAGACGCCGAGACCAAGCTGTGCGAACACTTCATCGCAGCGGGTGCGGTGTGTAGTCTTTCGACCAATTCCAAGCAGGTGCTCGATGCCGCACGCAAGACGTTGCAGACCGCCGAAGTTCAGCCGGGCCCTGTTGACCTCCGCCTGCGGTTTTGGGTTGACGACACCGACCCATCGCCAGCGCCTTGGCCGAAGCCTTACGTGCGGGGACTGAACCATCTAGTGTTTGCAGGCTTTGACGAGGGCAGTTCGATACTTGCCGACCTCCGCACGTGTCGCGTAATCGGGCGATTTTCGGCGGCGATGGCGGCGGATCTCGCATATTGGCAAACCGTGATCTTTCCAATGCTGCTCACGATCGTGGGGGCTTCGGTTGGCATCGCGGAATTGCACTGTGCGTGTGTGGCGAACAAACAGGACGGCGTGCTGTTGGCCGGTCCGTCTGGTGCGGGAAAGTCGACACTGGCATTGGCACTCTCACAACAGGGCTTTGGATTCCTATCAGACGACCGAACGTTTTGCTCCGCAAAAAATGGTGAAGTAAATGTTTGGGGGCTTCCAACCCCGCTCAAATTGCGCCCTGAAGCAACCCTGTGGTTTGACGAATTGCGCGAGGAGCGTTTAACCGATACACGTAGCGGGGGGCCGGCCTTTTGGCTGGAGCCCGAATGCCTAATCGGGGTGCAACGAGTTCGGAGATGCCGGCCGACCTTACTGATCTTTTTGGAACGACGGGACACTTCGGAATTCCGATTGAGTCCGATGTCGTCCACAGAAGCTCTGGGCCGGCTGAACGGAGAGTTGATAACGGAACTTCCCGAGGCCGCTGCAAAACGCTCGGGGACAATCAAGAAGATAGTCGACCTTCCATGCTGGCTCTTGCAGTATGGCGGGCAACCCCAACTGATCGCACGACAAATCTGCCGACATCTTGCGAAAGTCTGACTATGTACCGCGAAGGGACGAGCGAGCGAAAGGTTACTACAGTGGGTAAGCGAATATGAAACGTGCTGTCGAGGCTACCTCGACCCAAGCGGCCATGCCTGCGCCAGCAGTGATGGCCACAGGAGAGCACACCCAAACGACTGACCCCAGAAACGATCCGATGCGCCGCTTTGTGCCGACTCCATACACTGCCTGTCTGCCTGTAATGGGAAGCACCGTACGCTTAGAGACAAATAATTCCAAACTTCTGGAGCACATGGTTGAACTGTTCGCTCGTTATCCAGGAGCGGCGAGTGGGCACTCGACATTTCTTTGGAGGATTGTCGTCGATTCCGACATACAGGTCGGCCAGCCCTGGCCGCGCAGATCCGCTTTCTCAGGCGATGGACTTCGTTTTGCTCATTTTGGGCAGAGGAATTTTCTGGCAGTCGATATCGAAGTAAGAGAGGGACTAGGAGTTGTTTCGGAAAGCCTGATGGAAGACAAACTCGGGCTCACTAGTCCGTTTCTCGACAATCTTTTCTGTTTGACGGTTGGCGCCCTCGAACTCGTCCCGCTGTGGGCAAACTGCGTGGCACGCGAGCATAAGGGGGTGCTGCTGTTCGGCGGAGCCAACAACGGAAAGACAAGCGCCAGTTATGCCGCAGAAAAGCTCGGGCTCAACTTCCATGCAGATGAGGGAGCATTTGTAGAGCTTGATGCCGGAGTTCTGCGGAGCTGGGGCGGATTTTGGCCCCCTACTTTTCGTCCGGAAGCCCTGCAATTCTTTCCGGATCTCAAGGATCGTACCAATCCGTGTCTTCATCGGGATTTCGTCGTCTATCACCTGGTCAAACAGCGCGCGGGGAGCAGTTGGGGTTCGTCGATTCGACCACTCTGCTGCCTCTTCCTTGAGCGACAAGCTTCTGACGTTCCCAACATTTCACGAGTTGCCCACCATGACTTGGCGAAACTGCTTGCCGAGAGTGTCTTATTCCGGGACGACGAGTGTTTTCGCGAGCAGCAGGCCACGGTTCTGCAGGCCCTCGAAGAACTGCCGGCGTATGTGTTGCGTTATGGGAGTGATCCCGCCGTAGCCGCAGCCACGATAAGGGACTTGCTTGCGGCTCAAGACCACTCCGATCCCGGCCGGGAGTTACTAGGCACGCATAGCATTCCACGGTGATCGCAGTCTAGGTGTCTATGAAGTCGAGGACTATGAAAACAAGCTTTTGGACGACTCTGACGTGCTCTCTAGGCTACTTGCTTCTCGTACTGGCCTGTCTGACTCAGTGGCGCCACCAGCGACCCTTGTTACAGCTGGATTATTTTTCTGGTGGTTATCTGGCATTGCGCCTGCTTGGGTCGATTTACTCTCTTTCGTCAAGCCGGCTGGTTTTTCATTCGTCACCCGTTAGAGAGCAATGGTGGGCGTTGGATTCGGATCCCGCGGGCCCCCGGTGGGTTATGGTGCTGATGGCGCTTGATCTGGTTGTGTTCGTGGATTATGGACATTGGCGGCTGACTCCATGGTTGCTACGGCCCGGACTACAGACCATTGGACTCGCTTTATATCTGGCGGTAAGCTCGTGGCAGATGTGGACCGACGCCTACCTCGCCCGATACTTCAATCAAGAAGGGCTTTCACTTGTACCGATGAACCACGGACCGTATCGCTACGTACGTCATCCCCGTTACGCGGCCGCGATTGTGGGAAAGGTCGCGATGGCGATTACCTTTGCAAGTTTTTTTGCGTGGCTACTGGTCATCGCATGGGGGATGTTGCTCCTGAATAAGATCGCGATAGAAGAGAAGCATCTACACACAATGTTCGGGATGCGATATGAGTCATATGCGCGAACCACAGCCAAGGTAATTCCAGGAATCTATTGAGTCACGAAAGCCTAGATATAGAGGTTAGAGCAATTCCACTATGCAAGCCCCTGGCAACATGGCTCATCCAGCGCAGACTCCCGAGTCGCTTCGCCATTTTTCATGGGGCGTGTGGGCCGAGAGGCTTTTGTTGGCGCTCTTAATCGTCTTGTTCATCGTGAGCGGATTCATTCCAGCCTGGCGTCATCTGAATTCAGACTTCCCGAACTACTACCTGGCGGCACGCCTATATCGCGCCGGGTTCCCGATGGAGCGAGTGTATGAATGGACGTGGTTTCAGCGTCAGAAAGACTATGTTGGTATCGACCAGGGGCTAGTCTCTTTCATCAACTTAACCCTTCCCTCGGTATTGCCGGTGACGCCCTGGTCTTCCCTTCCACCACTTGAGGCAAAACACCGGTGGCTGCTGGCGAATCTTGTATTTCTGCTGCTGACGGCTTTTCTGCTCACCCGCATTACAACCTTAGGTTGGGAGCGGGTCGCATTGGTAGTGTTCCTAGCACTCATTCCTCTTCGCAATAGCTTTCTGTCCGGGCAAATGCACGTCCTGGTTTTACTCCTCCTCACATTTGCCGCGTGGTTGTATTTTAGAAGGTCGTCTTACTTTGCCGGCATCATTCTCGCTATTGCGGCTGCGCTGAAGGTTTATCCTGCTCTTTTTCTGATTTTCTTTATCGTCAGGAAGCAGTGGCGCGCGGCGGCAGGTCTTGTTTTGGGACTGTCGGGGGCTGTGGCCATTTCGCTCTACATCTTTGGAAGAGATGCCTGCCTGCTTTATGTCCGCAAAGTGCTGCCTGCGTCTCTCAGAGGAGAGATGATTGATCCATACAGCACCGCCTGGAATTCTTTGACTGCACTATTGCGACGTCTCTTCATCGCCGAACCGGATCTGAATCCAACTCCAGTGGCACACTTGCCATGGCTCTATGCGCTTCTCCAACCTCTAGCTCACGGGTTGATCTTCGTCGTCTTTATGTGGGCGATCAGTTCGCAAACACGCGACGAATCCAGCGCAAAACTCGAGTGGGCAACCTATTTGTTTCTTCTGCTATTCCTATCCTCACAGCCTGCTACTTATCACTTTGTGGCACTGATACTAACTTCGGTCTTGGTCCTTGACTATCTACTGGCTCACCAACACACTATTCTGGCAGGCTTCGCGACAGCGATCTATGCCCTGATCTGTGGCCCGACGATTCAATTTCCTCGGGTATCACCGACGGGCTGGTACAATCTGCTGTTTTTCCCTCGCTTGGCATTGATGGCGATCTTTGGAGCACTGTTGCTGTGGATGTTAGTCGCGCGATCCAAGGAATCGTTGAGAGAGAACCTCAACTCCACAAGTGTGGTGGTTGCGGCTTCTGCTTTGATCATCTTGGTCGTGGTCGGCGTCATTTCGACTGAAAGGCACCTCAGGGGCCAATTTGAAAACTACGGGACAAGAGTTGTGACGATGCCCGGGGACCTGTTCGCATCTGATCCTGTGTTCAGTTCAGACAGTGTCTTGTTTATCGGGATGGCCCGGGATGGCTACACAATTCGCCGGCTTCGGTCTGGATCTGTTTTAGATGTTCCGAGAATTGGCGGCGATTGGTTTCATCCGGCCGTTTCCGAACCTACGGACTCCGTTTGGGCCGAACAGGCTTCGGACCAAGGTTCGCGCGTCGTCCGAGTCCTGACCGCCCCCGGACACGCGACAACTGAAGTGACTCCGGAAGCTCTGGATGCACAGGAGCCAGTGGTATCGCGCGATGGGACGGCCCTTGCTTTTTTGCGGGCTGTAAACGGCCGAAACAGCTTATGGGTTCAGGAAGTCGGAGCACAGGTCGGCGCAAGCGATCCGGGAGTTGCACGTGAAGTTGCAGGAGCAGACTATGACGTCCGAGAAGCCAGTTTTCTTCCCGACCATCGGCTAATCTTCAGTTCCAGACGGAACGGACGGTTTGCGCTTTACATCGCGACTCAGTCAGGGAACATAGAGGAGTTGAAAAGGCCGACCTGTTCTGCCCGTTATCCAGCCGTATCTCCGGACGGGTTGTGGATCGCGTTTAGCTGTGAACAGCAGGGAAGTTCGCAGATACACGTGATGGATCTGGAAGGAAATAAAGAGTTGCAACTAAGCCATGGCGATTGCAACTCAATCAGCCCTGCTTGGACGGCTGATTCGAAGCGTCTTATTTACGCTACGGACTGCGGTCGAGGTTTCGGGTTAACCGCCTTGGCTGAAGTCTCGATTTCTCGCTAACCGATCACTGACATGGCCTTGAATGCGTTATCGCTCCTGCTCTGTTCTGCCGCCAGGAATAGGGCGCAGCTTGGACGACGAGGAGTGCAAGAACACCAGCCTGAGTTTCGTCGATAGTATTCCTGCAGCCAGTGCATCTCCTTTTCGAATGCCGCGGGCTATTTCCGCTCCCAAACTTCATCGCCATCCCGGAAGAGTTTCGCGAGCCGGTAGCGCGTATGAACGTAAGTCCGAAGCGGGACGATGTTAGCGGTCCTGGGACGATTCGGGTCCACAGCATAGTCCAACCTCTCGGCCAGACTACATAGTGCACTTGCTTGGCCTCCAATTGCTGAATCGCCCGTTCGACTCATTGTGGATTCAACATTGTGCTGGCTGTGTCGAGAAACACCGGGTTGCGCACTCCGAGCGGAATGTAAATCCCGGGCCAGCTAGCCTCAAAGACAAATTCTCCGGGTTTTGTATGTTCCATCCCCCAGCTCAGTTTTTCGAATTCGTTCGGCTCGATGGCGCTTCTGCCCGCAGGCAACTCAGCTGTTATGTATTCCCGATGTTGCGTGAACCACGACTGTAGCAGCCCGAGGAGTACGATCAGAGCCCAGACGCCAATAAGGCCGTAGCGCCGGAAACGCGCACTCGTGCTTATGACCCAGACAAACAGAACAATCCCTGCCATAGAAACGGCGTACAGGCGAAGCCAGTTAAGACTGAAGATCAATTCCCCGAGCAAAGAAGATCCCACAAGTCCCAAGAGGGCAACCTTCCTGAAACAAAAGGTGGGAGGAAACAGTTTCCTTCGACATCGCATTAGGGAACCTCTGAAGAACTCTCCGATTCACAGGCGAAGCGGGTAAGGTGTAAGTCGGAGGGAAAAGGCGGATGCGACAGCAAACTTTGGCGGCGCAGACGGGTTTCGAGAAGTACGGGCGGAAGACGAAGCGGGAGCGGTTTCTCGAGGAGATGGAGCAGGTGGTGCCGTGGGTGGAGTTACAGGCGTTGGTCGAACCGCATTACCCGAAAGGGGAGAACGGGCGGCCTCCGGTGGGGCTAAGCATCATGTTGCGGGTGTACTTTCTGCAGCAGTGGTTCAATCTGAGCGATCCGGGCGCGGAGGATGCGCTGTATGAATCACCGGTGCTGCGGCGCTTTGTGGGAATCGATCTGGGGCGCGCGCCGGTGCCGGACGAGAGCACCATCCTTCAGTTCCGTCACCTGTTGGAGAAACACGAACTGGGCGGGGCGATGCTGAACGCGGTGAACCAATATCTGGAGAGCCGGGGCATCCGCATCACCACGGGGACGATTGTGGACGCGACCATTATTCACGCGCCCTCGTCGACCAAGAACCGGAGCGGAGAGCGCGATCCGGAGATGCATCAGACGCGTAAGGGGAAGCAGTGGTACTTCGGGCTGAAGGCGCACATCGGAGTGGACTCCAAGCAAGGTCATGTGCATTCGGTGTGCACGTCGGCGGCTTCGGTGGCAGACAAGCACATGCTGCCCGATCTGTTGCACGGGGAAGAGCGCAAGGTGTGGGGCGATGGAGGGTATCAGGGACAAGGGGAAGCGATCCGGCAAGCGGCTCCGCGAGCGCAAGATATGACCAGCCGGAGAGTCCACTACAAGAACTTTGTGGATGAGTTACAAAAGGCCAAGAACCGGGTGAAGGCCAGAGTCCGAGCGAAGGTGGAACATCCGTTCCGGATACTGAAGCGCATTTTTGGTTTCGAAAAGGTGAGATACCGCGGAATTAAGAAGAACCATCATCGGCTGTGCGCCAGCTTCGCTTTGGTGAACCTGTACCTGCACCGCAAGCGGCTGGCGGTAGCGAGGGCGTAGTGTCTCTGAAAGCCGCGTGCATAGCCGGTTCCGGCAAGGTTGCAAGCAATACCGGGGAATTTCGTGGCCTGTGCCGGTCTGAAATTCCCGTCGCCTTCAAAATTGATGGTTGCTCAGAGGTTCCTTAGCACGACGAGGTAGGTCGTCGGGAGCATCCCGTAGACTAAAAAGTGTCGGCTGTATTCGCTTATCACAAAGAGGAGCGGCAGGGTTCGCAAATTCGGATATTGCGGCATCCCTAATAGATGAGTTTCCGGTGGATGCACCATTACTTTGCGGACGTAAGTGACCTGGCAGTACCAAAGCTGTTTTAGGCCTGCGCTGGCGATAAACGGCGCACTTAGAATCAGTAATGCGGTGGCGAAGCTTAATAACAGGATCCTTTCTTTTCTCCAAAAGCTCTGCCATGAGCCATCGGCACCATATCGTTCCCAACAAAGTAGAAGCGTGAACGCCAGAAGGGCTGCGGCGCCATGTGTCTGAGTGAAAAAAGATGCTATGCCCAGCAAAGCTCCCGCTATTGCTAATCTTCGAGGACTGTCCTCCCGCATCAGGATGGCGGTTGCACTCATAACAGCCAGAGCGCTGAAGTAGTGGTGTGTCGCATTTAGGAGCCTGGTGTAGATGAGGGTTAGGAAAAGGAGTGCGCTTAACACAGCGAGGTGGCGTTCCATGATTTGGTTGGCAATTACGAAACACAACCAGCACAAAGCCACACCCAGGATGAGCACAGCGAAGTTGAGAACCCAAATGTGAGGTCCAAACACTCTAAACAAGGCAAAGTAGAAAACGTCAGCGCCGGGCGGAGTGAATTGGAAGAAATCCAGATATGGTCGCTCGCCATGTAGCATGCGTTGCCCGTTCATCCAGAAAAACACCTGGTCACCACTCAGCAAAATGGGAACATTGGGCAGGACGAAGAGGTTGAGGTACAGGTATCCCGAAATACCCGACAGCATCAGAGACATGAACCAACTGCTGGTCCGGTGTCGAGGGCTGGGCGTCGCTTCCTGACTTGGCTCTATCTGCCACTGCGGTAAGCGTTCGATCGGCACCGGGTTACCTGGTTTGTGAGATTATGCTTGACGTGAGATTCCTAAGCAGGCTACAGGCAATGGCAAATCGGCAATACTCCAACAATCAACCCGCAAATGATGTGAGCAGGTCGCTAATGACAACTTCCAGCCGTTAGGTGCAAGTCGGCGCCGTTTCCGGCTGAAGCCGTTTCGCGTCTACGCTCGGTTTCGGCAATTTCACAATGTTTTTCAACTGACGGTTGATCCACAGTTCGATTGGGAAACTATAAAAATCGAAATTAAGACGCACGCGGGCCGGATAGGCCGTGAGGTGCTGAACCGCCTTGGCAAATCGTCCGTGGCCGGTGGTAGCGATGGGCTCGCGATCGAAGGCAATCCGCAGGTAATCTCGCATGGTCTGCACTCGCTGGTGATCGCTGCCTTTGAGCCAGGGCAGAACCGTGTAGCGGGGGAAATAGTCCGCCCAGCCTTCGAGAGTTTTTGGAACTTCGATCCCCAATTGAGCCGCCCGATGAAAAATTGGCGAACCTGGATACGGGGTAAAAATGTTCGTCCAGAATTCTGCACCCGGGAACTTCCGGCAAATGTCCATCATGAAGTTGACCGTTTCGCGTCTTTCTTTCGGTCCTTCTCCGGGAAACCCAAAAATGATATTGAACGACGGGATCACTCCCGCCTTGATGCAACGCTCCGTGGACTGGTAGATGTCGCCGAGGACCTGAAAATCTTTGTTCATCAGCTTCATGACCGTGGGAGACGCCGTCTCGATCCCTTGGCAGATCTGATGCAGCCCGGAACGGCGCAACAGTGTCAACTCGTTGATGCTGAGGCGAGCCGTCAGATTTGTCGTGGCTTGAATACTCCACTTGAAATTTGCCCCTGCTCGAATCAGCCCTTCCGCGATCTTCAGAGACCGGTCGAGATCGACCAGAAAGTTGTCATCGGCCATCCACAACAGTTCGAGCCGGTAACGTCGCGTCAGTTCGATCGTCTCGGCGACCACTTGTTCGACAGGCAGCGCGTTCCACTTGCGTCCGTAGACTCCGGCGTTCGTGCAATAGGCGCAATTAAAGGGGCATGCCAGGCTGGAGACGTACATGGCCCAGCGTCGGCCACAAATCTTTTCGTAAGCGTCGAAGTCCGCAAGATGGTAAGCCTTGGCCGGCATCTCCTCCAGCCTTTTCAGCGGTCGCTCGGGAGTGAAGTGGAGCTTGCCGTCAATCTTGAACCCAATACCGAGAACATCCGCCAGCGACGCATCGTCCCGCAAACGATCGGCGACCGCAAGCATGCTTTCCTCACCCTGCGCCCGAACAACAATGTCTACGTAAGGTGCCTCGAGCGTCTGCGTGGGAAGCAGCGACGGGTGCCATCCCCCGAGAATGATGGGGAAATCGGGATCCCAATTCTTGATCGCCCGGGCGACCTCAACGGTCTCGCGGATCATGGGGCCAGTAACCAGGGAAATGCCCAGGCAAAGGGCGTCTTTCACTTCCTCCATGATTCGCTTCTTGTAGTCCGGCGTAATCGACGCGTCGATAATGCAGATTTCGTATCCCGCTTCGAGGAGAGGAGTCGAAATCGCCAGGATTCCAAGCGGGGCAGTGGCCTCGATGCTGGAAAACGAGGCGACGAAGAATATGATTTTTTTCGACGATTTCACTGGAGTGCCTTTCGTCGGGTCACACGTGCTTCACAAATCGAACTCGGAAGCGAGACCCAAACGGTACCAATTGGTGGCCGGGCATTTGTCTCAGAATTGTCAAAACTCTGCAAAATCCGACTGTCCGGAAATCGCTGCCTGCGAGAATGTTCTGGCGCGTTTTTCATGACGAAAGAGTGACAATCGCTGAAACATTCTTGACGGCTCGTACTTTCGGGCTCACGAAACCTTCTTCGACTGAAACGAATCCGCTGGCCAGGGAGCAGGAGTGGTAGTCTGCCGGTTCGCTCGATTCCGCCATCTCCAGCGCGGAATCTCGGCCACGTAGCGCAGCCCTGCCAAGGCAAAGAAAATGCTTCGCCTCACCAATTGCTGGCGTCTCCACCAACTCGGATTCAAAACAAGTGACGGGTGAGTTTTTATGGACGAAGCGATCCGCGAAAGGCGCGACGACGGCAACATCCGTTGACCCTGTGATTCTTGCGCCCACTCGCTGCTGTACTGGTGATGGAGAAATATGGCGAGCTTTGAGCTGGGAAACAATCTGAACTCGTAAACCGGTAACCCACCCAAGACCCACTCCCGTGCATAATGTTCAATCCACGTGCGAGGTCCCGGACGAATCCTAGCGCTCCAACCTTGGATCAGTTTGGGAACCGGCGCGGCAAAGAGCCGCGACGCCACTTCCGTTACGATCACCACGAATTCTCGCAATATAGCGCTATCGCCGGCTCGCTGCTCAATCCCGCTCCACAGCTCCGTGTCCAAAGCTCGCCGATGCAAGAAATACCCGATCTCAAACAGGCACGACGGTCGTATCCATTGAGTAAAGAAATGGTGGCACGCATGTAATACCTGCAGCAGAAAGGCATCCTCATCCGACTGAGCAGGAAACGTGAAGCCGTTCCAGCGATGCATCCTTGCTTCCGACACCGAGAACAGGTTCGGAATTGGCGGCAGTCTGTGCATCTCACTGTCCCAAATGTCCGTGTGCAATTCGACCGCGTGCGGCGATCGCGGTGAATATTGCTCATCGCCGCGTGACGGCTTTTTTCCCGGAGTGACGAAGATTGATTCCTTGCTCGACCGGGAGTCCTGCGAGCGATATCCCACTTCGATCAACACACTGCGCGCAGCCGGTAAAGACTGTTCGTCGACCAGGTAATCGAGGTCGGCCTGATGCCGAAGAGCAGCAGACGGACAAAATTGCGGAACGAGAGAGAACCCCTTGATCACCGTATAGCGCACGCCTGCATCGTTGAACCTGTGATTGATAGTGTCGAACCGGCGCGCCATCTCGTCGACCCGCAACTGATTGCACGCGAAATTCCGCTCCAAACGAGACAAGACCAAAGGGGGGACGACCTCACTTGCGTGCGTGTCCCTGAGCTTCTGCAAAAAGTAAAAGGCTAAGCCTGCATCATCGAGCCACTGCAGAACATGCTTCCACTGCCGCCGGCTGAACTTCTCCATCGCGCTGAAATGGTCGTGGTGGTCGCCTGAAAAACTCAAAAAACCGACCACATTTTGCACCGGAGAGGACTTCACCGTGCGCTCCGATGGATTCCCGTTCCGATCCGCCGGAAGTGACAAACGAGGACTGCGGGCAATTTGCAGGCCTCTACGAACGAATGAGACTTGCCGGCCTGCGCGAAAAGCGGCCTTTCTGGTTCACCCAGGCACAGCGGCTCGTGCGTCAAGCACTGGAAGCCGTTTGAGCAAAACACGTGCACGATCTCCTCGGCTGCACGGGGGCGCATTTCGATTTGGACCGCCGTGGCACCGTCCCGAAAACCGACCCGCCAGCCCCTCGCGTATGCGTCGCAATGGAGATCGCTCACGAAGACATCGGCTCCAGATTTCGTGACGCGTCCCAACTCGCACGCCATGGACCCCAAGTCTCGGATATGTCCCACAGCAAATGAGCAGAGCGCGAGGTCGAAGGATGCACTGGGAAGCGGAAGGTTCTCGCACTGGCCTTTCGCGAGCCGCCCTCTGATCGCAGTTTTCCTTCCGGCAACTCGTAGCATGGCGATGGAACAATCAATTCCCATCCCCGACGCGCAGCCCTGCGCCACGAGTCTTTCCAGCCATCGGCCTGTGCCGCAGGCCAGGTCTAAGACCGACTTGTTGCGAAGGTTCGTCAGCAGGGGTGACAGATGACGTTCTTCACGCGCCAGCAGCGGATTGGGAGCGTTGTCATAGATCGGAGCCCAACATTCATAACCCTCAGCAGCAGAAACCCTGCGAACTCCGCCGGGCGCGGGAGGCTCGTATTCGTCATCTGCCGCGAAATCACGATCGACATTCGTCGAAGTGCTCACAGACTCTCTGCCTTGGGTTTCCGCAGTTCGATGACCTGCTGCATCCATTTCAGTTCCAGCGGCGCTCTATACACTCCGAGGCGATAGCGCCAACTGCTCAGCGCCTTCAACGCGAGTCGACCCCAATGCGGCAGCCGGATGTCTTGCACCGTCGGCCAACGGGACGACACCACCAGCTCAAAGTTATCGATCAACTCCTTCGTGGCAGGTCGCAGCCAGGGCGTTTGCGGATCTTTCTGCGTGGCAAACCGCTGCCAATGCTCCGTCGCCCATTCATCCGGAGTAGTCGGAAACTGGACTTTATCCTCCACCTCGCCGTACATGCGAGCACGCTGTGGTACAGGTGTGTAGTGCTCGACGATGATCTCGGAATCGGGGTTCAAGCGCTTCAGTTGCCGTATAAACCCGATGCATTCGCGCGTGTCTCCATCCGGATCTTTGGGATTTCCGAAGATGATGGAAAATTCCGGGACAATTCCAAACCGCCGTATGCGCGAAGCGAGTGCCAGAGTGTCCTCCGCACGGAGATCTTTGTTCATTTCCTTCAAGATTGCGTTCGAGCCTGATTCCGCCCCAAAAAAGATCATCGTGCAGCCAGCCCGTCGCAGCGCCTCCAGCGTGCCGTCCGAATACCTCATCATGACGTCGGTTCGCCCTTCGCACCACCAGCGCAGATTCAGTGGCGCCAGGCGGTCAGCGAGTTCTCGAGTGTGGTCTTCCCGCAGGAAGAAGTTGTTGTCGTAAAACTGTACGGCATCGACTCCATAACTCTTCACTAGATGTCGCAGGATGCCCTCGGTGCGAGCGGGCGCTTCCATCTTTTCGCGGCTGCCGGAAAACGTCACCACTCCGCAGAAGTTACAACGATAAGGGCACCCCAGGCTCGCCTGATGAACCGCCGTCCGCCGCCCTAGAAAGGTCGGCAGCAGGTATTGCTCCGCCGGCAGGCGGTGATACGGATACCACGGGAAATCATCAAGACTCCTCATGGGGCGCTCGGGGTTCTGGCGCACCGTCCCGTCGGGCATTTTGTAGGAGAGTCCGGCTACGTCTTTAGGATCGCGGTGCCCGCGAATTACCTCGAGCAGTTCGAGGAACGTCTGTTCTCCTTGGCCCCGCACCGCATAGTCCACATAGCTCGCGTTCAAAGCGGCCGCGGTGTAGTTGGAGGCGAAATAGCCTCCCCAAACAATGGGTAGGCCCGGAAACCGCGAACGAATTTCGCGACAGCTTGCGACTGCGCCAACGGTTTGCGGCCCCGGCATCACCGTAACCGCAAGCAGTTCGACTGGGCATTCCTTGAGGATGGCAACGAGACTCTCGGTGGGATGTGGATCCAGGTTGCCATCAACGATGGCGTATTCTTCCTTGCCCTCCACAACCGCCGCTATCGCAAGAATCGACAATGGAAATCGGCGATTGCGCGGCCTGGTTGCCTTCGGATTATAGAAAAGAATCATTTTCCGACACCAACCCCACCGCTGTTGCGCCAGCAGACGGACCTATTCATGTGAGACTGAATACGGCCGCTACGGTACCAACTGCGGAGCCGCGATTTGTCTCAGTTTTGTCAAAATTCTGCAATTTTGAATTGCAGCAACCGCATAGAATTCGCGGCTTCCTCGCCCGCCTGGAACCGTACATCTCAGTCCCCG
>CABECY010000201.1_pt1 | contig 17347 bp, 13 predicted proteins | sample 3422681 | NCBI WGS metagenome assembly CABECY01 (sample SAMEA5534328, study PRJEB31848) | metagenome | biome: tundra; feature: field; material: soil | place: USA | collected 2013-05 | depth 0.15 m
AAGGGCTATAGGACGCTGGCGGTAGCACGCGGCCCCGAGACGGGTACCCCCGCATTGCTTGGGTTAGTGTCGCTTTACGATCCGCCCCGGCCGGATGCAAAGCAACTGATTGCCGAACTCGAAGGCTTGGGCGTTCCAGTGAAGATGCTCACGGGCGACGCGCTTCCGGTGGCAATTGAGATCGGCAAGGGAGTCGGCTTACCCAACATCCGGCGCGTTGCCGACCTCAAAGCCGCGGGCGCCCTAGCTAGCAACAAGGCGGTGGACTTGTTAGCCGGCGCCGATGGTTTCGCTGAGGTGTACCCGGAGGACAAATACATCGTCGTAAAGCACCTGCAGGCCTCGGGGCATGTGACCGGCATGACTGGTGATGGCGTCAACGATGCGCCCGCCCTCCGCCAGGCCGAAGTGGGAATCGCCGTTAGCACTGCGACCGATGTGGCCAAGGGCGCCGCGAGCGTCGTCCTGACCGAAGCGGGGTTAACAAACATTGTGGCGCTGGTCGAACAGGGACGGACAATATACCAACGCATTCTGACCTGGATTATCAACAAAATCAGCCGGACGATCCTGAAGGCGGCCTTCGTGGCCATCGCGTTCGTGGTGACCGGTAAGTTCGTTGTCTCCGCTTTTGCGATGCTGCTGCTGGTCTTCATGACAGACTTCGCGAAGATCTCCCTTGCCACCGACAATGTTCGGCCATCCAAGAAACCGGAAACATGGAACATCGGTGGCTTCATCACCGTTTCCGTGGTCCTTGGTATCGCGATGGTAGCCGAAACGCTCCTCTTATTGTGGGTCGGTTGGTCACATTTTGGTTTAGCCACCAACAACAATGCCCTCTACACCTTCAGCTTTCTTCTGCTGCTTTACTTTGCCGTATTCTCCGTCGTGTCCGCGCGGGAGCGCAGCTGGTTCTGGGCGACGCTGCCCAGCAAGACATTCCTGTTAGCCCTTGCAGCCGATGCGCTCACGGGTACCGTCCTTACGTTCGTGGGTCTCCCGGGACTCAAGCCTTTGCCTTGGTGGCAGATGGTCGCAGTCTTTGTTTATGCCATGGTCGCGTGCCTAGGCGTGAACGATGCCGTGAAGGTCGCGATGATCAAATGGCGCGTGCTTAACGCGGTGACCAAGAAACCAGTCGATGTGACCCCGCAGATCGCCAAGCGCGCCTATGAACTGTACGAGAAGCGAGGCCGCCAGAACGGTCGAGCGGTTCAGGACTGGGAGCAGGCAGAGCACGAGATTCAGAAGGATGAGGTGGGCCGGGGGAAGCCTGCGTCAAAGGCCTCCTAGGCCCCACGAGCATTCAGCGCAACTCACGCAGCTCTGACACCAAAGGAATGAAGATGAAAATCAATTCAAAGGATTTCCGTGTGCGGTCCGGGAAAAACTTTGACCTCAGAGAGTGGCCGACGACTGTGAAGCCCTTTTGCAAGTCGAAGAAGCAGTACCAAGAACTCTTGGAAAAACATGTTGAAGAGTTGAGCTCACTGCAACAGCTTCACTACGCGTCCGACCGCTATGCGTTGCTGCTGGTTTTTCAGGGGATAGACGCCGCCGGCAAGGACGGCGCCATCCGCCACGTCATGTCCGGGATCAATCCGCAAGGCTGCGACGTTTTCAGTTTCAAACAGCCAAGCGCCGAGGAACTGGAGCATGATTTTCTCTGGCGCACGACGTACCGGCTTCCCGAACGCGGGCGGATCGCCATCTTCAATCGCTCCTACTATGAGGAGGTTCTCGTCGTTCGAGTACATCCGGAGCTTCTCCGGAACGAGGGGCTTCCAGACCAATTGCACGCCGAGAAGACAATTTGGAAGGAGCGGTATCGTTCCATCGTGGACCTGGAGGAGCATCTTCACCGTAACGGCACCCGGATCATCAAGTTCTTTCTCCACCTGTCGAAGAACGAGCAACGAAAGCGCTTTCTCGATCGCATTGATGAGCTGGACAAGAACTGGAAATTCAGCCTCGCCGACGTTCACGAGAGGAAATACTGGAAACACTATGCGGATGCTTTTGAGGCGTGCCTGAACGCCACAAGCACCCATCACGCGCCCTGGTACATCGTTCCCGCAGACGATAAGGAGAATGCCCGGTTGATTGTTTCCCAAATCCTCGTTGATACGCTCAATGAACTTAAGATGGCATATCCAAAGAGCACCGCGAAACGTCGGCAGGAATTGAAATCTATCCGCAAGCTGCTAGCGAAGTAAGCGCGAGTTCCGTCTAGCTGTCACGCCTCCCCTGAAGTCAACATCACGGTGACGTTGCTCAAGAATGGAGTTTTCCGCCCGCAAAGGGCCGTTTAGAGGAGCACCCGCGCCCTGTAAGTTGTTGAAATCACCGTGGGCTCATAACCGAAAGGGTTGGCGCCTCTTATCCGACACCCACACTGCTATGTCCCTAGAATCTGTCACACAAGCCGGCACACTGGATTGCGACCTCCACGGAAGGTACTGCAACTATGTGGGAAGGGTAGTCGGCCTTATGAATAACGGCGTTTCGCAGCTTCGCAAATTGTCTTAGGTGGCGTTATTCGCACGCACTGGACCGCTAAGGGCCGAAGCAGCCTCGACCAACTGCGAAACCCATCGTCTTCTCTGGCCTCACCAGAAGCGAGAGGAAATGCTCAACTCGATTGAACAGTTGAATGAACTCATCGGTTCTGTCCACGGGATCAGTCATCATACTTGAAGAGAGCTGGCATTCTAACGAATGGCCCAGAAACAGCGAATCTGATTCTTCGCTTTGGATTGCGTCCTCATGACTGAGCCTGAGAAAGATCCGAATTGGGACGGTACGGATTTCTTCGATATTTGGGACGAGGATGAAGAGGGCGAAACCCAATCTAGTTTCCTCCGATACAACAGTGGACGGCCTATTCCTTCAAGTCCACTTGCATCACTTCATCAATCGGGTGTCCCAGAAAGCGCTGCCCCAACCGCCGGAACTTCTCCGTGGAATCGGTGGCGAAGAATTTCACTCGAGGACCTGCACGCCGGTCCTCATCCGTGACAGCGGAGGTACGGAGATGTTGTCCTAACTGCGTAGCTACGGCGCAGGCCGTTGACTGCGCGGAGTCTACGATCGTTACGTGCCCCGGTATGATTCGCCGCAAGACTGGCTTAAGCAGCGGATAGTGCGTGCACCCCAGCACCAATGTGTCCGCGTCCTGAAAGCCATCGGCGAAGGCCTCGTTCAAGTAAGTCCGCGCAACCTGCTCCGTTACTGAATGCTCTACCCATCCTTCTTCCACCAGCGGCACCAGCAAAGGGCAAGCCTTTTCTCGCGCTCTAAGTCCACGAACTTCTAGAGCTTTACGGTACGCATGGCTGCGGACTGTTGCCTCGGTTCCAATCACTATGATCTTTCGATTTTTCGTGACTTTGGCTGCGGCCTGGGCACCCGGTTTCACAACTCCGAGAACGGGCACATGAGTGCTGGCGATGATGCGGTCTAGCGCAAGCGCCGTCGCCGAATTGCATGCGATCACGAGCATTTGTGCGCCATTCGACTCGAGACATTTGACCGCTTCGACCGCATATCGTCCGACGATCTCGGCTGATTTCGACCCATAGGGAAGCCGGGCAGTATCCCCAAAGTAGATGTAGTCAGCTGTTGGAACGATTTCGGCCAACGCTTTAAGAACGGTCAGTCCCCCAAAGCCTGAATCAAAAACTCCGATGGTGGGGCGGGGTTGCGGATTTGAATGAAAATCGTTCAGAGCAGTCTCCACGCAGTCAGAGTATCTGCCGCGAGCGCAACAGCGAGGGTTCGTTAGAGTCTAGATGCCATCACTTTGGGCTGCGTTCGGCGGCGCGTTCTCTTTGCACGTTGCTGTGCTTGCGGCCATAGGAGAAATAAACAATCACTCCGACAGCCAGCCAAATGATCAATCGGGCCCAGGTTTCCCACCCCAGACTTAGCATCATCAGAAGCGATACGGCGATGCCCATGATGGGCGTGAACGGAATCCACGGCGTCACGAAAGCGCGGGGGACTTCCGTTCCTCGTCTGCGCAGAATCCAAACGCCGGCGCAGACGATTACGAAAGCCAGAAGCGTTCCAATCGAAACTAATTCGCTCATCACATTGATGGGAGTAAGTGACGCGACCAAAGCCACGCACACGCCCACAAGAATCGTCGAGATATAGGGAGTGCGAAATCTGGGATGGACGGCACTCACCCACTCGGGCAGTAATCCGTCGCGTGACATCGAAAAGAAAATGCGCGACTGGCCGAGCAGCGTCACTACCATCGCAGAACTGAGTCCGCAAATCGCCCCGAGCTTGACCAGTGTGCTGCCCCATCGAACACCCGTGATTTCGATGCCCATCGCGATCGGAGCAGGAGCGTCGAGCGATGTGTACTTTACGAGTCCAGTCAGAACGCCTGCGACCAGAATGTAGATGATGGTGCAGATCGCCAGCGACCCGAGTATGCCAATGGGCAAATCGCGGACAGGATTCTTGGATTCCTGAGCCGCCGTGGATACCTGGTCAAAGCCAATGTAAGCGAAGAAGATCACTCCGGCAGCCGTAGCAATGCCCGACCACCCGAAATCACCGTAATGGCCAGTATTCGTGGGAAGAAAAGGAGTCCAGTTTGCAACTGCTTCGGCGCGGTGACCCAATATGTAATTAGCGCCGAGGCCAATGAAGACGAGAAGGACGCAGATCTTCACAATTACAACCACTGAGGTGAGAGTGACCGATTCCTTGATGCCGATAACTAGAATCGCTGTGACGAACAGAATTCCCAGGAAGCCGAAAAAATTAAAAGATGAATACTGATGCGGAAGGCTTACAGGATCGATGTGGGCAAGTGCCAGCGCCTTCTGCAATTGTGCGGTCAATCGTTCCCAGTGGCCATAGTAGAGCACGAATTCCGTTCCGGGAGCCCCCGCTAGCTTGGGTGGAAGAAGAATCCCGAAGTCTTGCAGAAAGCTAAGCACGTAACCGCTCCAGCCGCTGGCCACCGTTGCGGCGCCCAAGGCGTATTCGAGAATCAGATCCCAACCGATGATCCAGGCAATGAATTCTCCCAGAGTCGCGTAACCGTAGGTATAGGCTGAACCCGCCACCGGAATCATCGATGCGAATTCGGAATAGCAAAGCCCAGAGAAGACACATGCCACGGCGGCAAGAACAAAGGAGAGAAGAATAGCTGGTCCGGCGTGATGGGCGGCCGCCGCTCCGGTGAGAACAAAAATGCCGGTGCCAATGATGGAGCCAATCCCAATGGCGATCAGGTGAAACGGACCCAAGGCACGCCGCAGGCTATGTTCTCCAGTCTCATTCGCTTCCGCAAGGATTTTGTCTAACGGCTTCGTTGCAAAGAGACCGGCCATTTGCTGTTACCTTCCTGAACTGTGGGTGGCCTCCGCCTCATCGAGGCAGAGGATTCTCCATATCCGCGAGGGCGTATGCCATCACGGCCATGGCTGCGGCGTTCTCGCGCAACTCGGACGGGACAACTTTATCGAGCGTGTCTGCTGCGCTGTGATGGTAGGCGTAGTAATCGCGCGTATCCTGCATTAGGCCGAGTACAGGCACGCCTTCTTCGGACAGCGGAGCGATATCGGTAATGCCGGGCGGATGCGATGCCTCCTGCATCACGCTTGCTCCGATGCTGCTGAGAACCGTTTGCACCGGCGTCAGAGCTTCAGCCGCGGCCTTGCTCATTTTTGTAAAGAAGCCGAGCGGGTGAGCGGCTCCAACGTCACTCTCAATGGCGGCGATGTGGTTTGTGAAGTCGCTTTTGTGCTCCTTCCTATACTGAATACTCCCGGCCCCGTCGGTTTCCTCGTCCATCCAGGCAATTACGCGCAGCGTACGCTTGGGATGCAGACGCAAGCGCTGTAGTAATTGCGCTGTTTCCATCGCCATAACCACACCGGCCGCGTCGTCGATCGCGCCGGTGCCGAGATCCCACGAGTCGAGATGGCCGGAGACAATCACGATCTGTTCGGGATGCTCGCTTCCTTTCAAGTCGCCGATGACGTTGTAGCTGGTTTCGTCGGGCAACTTCTGCGGCGTTAGCGTGAGGTGCATGCGGACTGGGGCTTCCGCGGCGAGATGTGCGATCAGGTCGGCATCTTCGGGGGTGACAGCGCCGGTGGGAATGCCGGCGGGGTCGCTGTCTCCGGTGTGCGGCAAGCGGTAATCGTCGCTGCCGATTGAGCGGACCAGCACGGCTACGGCGCCGAGTTGGGCGGCTGCTTGCGGACCTCTTTCCCGGTAGCCAACCGTTTCGCGGTAGGCGGCAAAGCCCAAGCCTGCGTTCGCCTTCTGCTTGTCGAACTTCTGGTTGAACAGGACGATTTTGCCAGTGACTCGGTCGCGCCCGAGTGTCTTAAGCTGATCGAAGTCGTCGACGACGACTATATCGGCGGTGATTCCATCGGCGCCGGTTGATGTGCTCCCGCCCAAAGCAGTGAGCACTATCTTCTGCTGCATTTCTGTCGCATGGCCCGCGTAGTCGACGAGTTCCGCGGTCTCCGTGCCGCGCACCCAGTGACGCACCTTGCATTTGTCGAGATGAACGTCGAGTCCAAGTTCGCGCATCTGCGCGGCAACATATTCGACGGCTGCATTGGCCGCCGCTGATCCGGCAGGCCGCGGCCCGATATTTTCCGTCAAATGTGCGAGCTGCCGGTAAGCGTAGTCATCGCTCAGAGCGGTGGACTTGATGGCTTCGAGCTGATGCACCAATTCGGAGGACACACTGTCGGCGTTTGCAGAGGAAGGCTGTTGTGGTGCTTGCTGAATTTGTGCTGCGAGCAAACTGGTGAGGAAAATCAGACAGAGTGCGCGCAAGATGCGACGGCGAGAGCGAGGGCCGAGATTCATGGTTGTTTAAGAAAGACTATCGCGGAAAAAATGGTAAAGGGAAAGCAACGTCAACGTGTTTGCCTCTACTAACTCTTTCCGCGATGTCAGCCTTACTCTCATCGTTCTAGTTGACGACGTTCATGTACTGCAGGGGAAGCGACCTGCGTTTCCGCAGGAGCTAGAAGCTGTAGCGCAAAGCGAACTCCAGCACCCGTGGATTGGATAACGTCGAGCTGAAATTTCCGAATGAGCCGCTATTGGTAATGCTGTTGCCGGCAAGGTTCAACTGCAGGGTGCCGACGTCGAAGCGCGGCGTATTCGTAAGGTTGAAAGCTTCGGCGCTGAACCGTAGCGTTTGCCGCTCGGTAAGATTCCAGTTTTTACTGGCCGACAGATCGACATTGAATGTGCCGGGACCACGAAGATTGTTGCGCTGTCCGGATTCGCCGGGTAGGGCGGCGCGGAATTGATTGATGGCGGAATTGGGATCGCTGGTGTTGTTCGGGCTGCTGAAGACGTTCGGAGTGCCGTTGACGATGAACGTTCCGGTGCGCGGGCGCTTGCCATCGAGCACGGCAAGGGATTGTTCGTCGAAGTTGGTGGCCCAACCGAAGCCGCTGCTAATGGAGAAAGGATAGCCGCTCGTCCAGCGCCAGATGCCAGAAACAGTCCATCCGCCGATGGCGGCATCGGCCAGTCGGCTCACGCCGCCCGCAAAGCGCTTTCCTTTACCGAAAGGCAATTGATAGACCCAGTTGGCATTGAACTGATGCGTGTTGTCAAAATCCGAAACGCCGCGAAGTTGGTTAGGGAACCAGGAATTGAGCACCTGACTGGCAAATCCGCTGCCTTGAAAGTGATTGATTCGTTCAGCGTTCGAGCCGATGTCAATCGATTTGGAATAAGTATAGTTCAGATCGAACTGCAGGCCGTCGGACATGCGGCGGCGCAGGCTGAATTGGCCTGCGTTATAAGCGCTGTTGCCGATGGTGTTCCATCCGTACAACGAAGAATACTGCGGCGAGTAGAACGTGAAAGGAGTTTGCTGCCCATTGACGCTGGCGCAAGCCGGGTAGCAACCGGTGGCACTGACGAGTCCAGGGACATCGGCGTACTCGAGTGCAGTGGTTTCGTTGCCGGCGTTGAAGGCAAAGAGGTCATACATTGCCTGGGTCGCCGTCACGTTGGCGGGAACGCCGCCTGTGGTCTGAGCACCGCAAAGCGCGCCCGGGTTGCTACATTCGCCGCCGAGTTGTGTCGACGCCGGACCTGCGGCCGCGGGATAGATGTTCTCCCAGTACGCGAGCGGCTGAACATTCTGAATAGGAACGCCGGCACGGTACTGCTTGGCCAGAATGGTTGCGGCGGTGAAGTAGTCCATGTGGGATTTCGGATCCCATAGATCGGCGGGCATCGCGAAGTCTTCTTCTTGCATCAAGCGGTGCGCGAAGCGCCCGACATAAGAGGCTTCGAAGACGAAGCTCCTGGATAACTCACGGGTGATCGAAAAATCGAGAAGGTGCGAGTAAGGAGTCTTGAGGTGGTCATCCAGCCCCCACGTAATGGCATAGCCCGATGCGATGCCCGCAGGCGGCGTAACGGGGAAAGATCCGGCGGGCGCAGGCTCAACCAGCGGGCAAGGTGCGACGGGACAAACGCCGCTGGTGCTCGCGCTGCTCGTAGGAATTGTGTTGATGGTGGACAATCGGGCAGAGCCGTCGACGGTTTGTACGCCTGCGGGATTGCTGAGTGTAGTGGTCAGACCGAAAGAACCTAGCTGATCGAAGCTATTTATGATTCCTTCGCCGAAGTGATCGTAGTACATGCCGTAGCCGACGCGGATCGAACTCTTGCCCGGGCCTCCCCACATGCGCTTGGAAAAACCGTCTTCCGCCTTGGGCGCGTAGGCAATGGAAAGACGTGGGGCGAAATCTTTGTAGTCGTAGCTCCAGTACGGCTTCTTACCGTTCGCTTGTCCCGACAAACTGAAAGTGAGAAGCGGCTCGTAAGCCAGGCCTTGCAGCATAGCCGCACCACGCTGCTTGAACCATCCGTCGAGGCTCTGGTCGGTGGCGACCTGTGTTCCGTTGGCCTCGTAAGGGGGCTGCAGGAGCGTATAGCGCAGGCCGTAAGTCACGGTGAGGTTGGGCCTCACACGATAAGTGTCCTGCGCGTAGAACTCATATTCATGATTGCGGAAGTGGCGAGGAACCGCAGTGCCTTCCGGCAACGGGGTGAGCGACTTATTGAGGTTGTAATTCGAATTCACAACCGTGACCAGTCCGGCGAGCGCGGTCACCGCAAAGTCATAGCTGGGGCCGAAACTCGAATCCACTGCAGGGAAACCGAATGACGCAGGATTAAGGCTGACGGGATTATTGCAGGTAGAAATGCAGGAGCCGGCGAGCCAGAACGAATCCGTCTGGGCGGTGAAAAACGAAGTGGCGTTGGAATCGCGAATGTTGTTAATTACGCGGAGATTTCCGCCAAACTGAAGCGTGTGAGCACCTTTTGTCCAAACAATGTCGTCGACCAAATTGTGGATCGGGACTGTCGTTTTCGTACTCGGCGTTTGCGCGGTCAGATTGTCGAGTCCGCGAAAGTTAATGTAGTGCTGACCCTGTCGGCCGAGGTCGGCGAATCCCTGACGAATATAACCATAGCGCAGATTGTTCAAAAGATTCGACCGCACGACTGCGGTATAACCAGCGATGAGGCCCTTCGAACTGTTGAGATGCGTGCTGTTGGCCGACTGACCGGGGAACTCCGATCCGCCAGTGCCGGTGATCGAAGTGGAATCGGCGCGAGACGCGCCGCGATCGCTCATGAGGCCGCCGCGTACGAACACCTGGTGAGTACCATTCGCCGTCAGGTTGTAATCAATCTTGGCGACGTACGTGTCGAGCTTGGCTGGGAGCGGTGAGGAGAAGGTAAAGCCTTGAAAGTCAACACCGTCACCCACGGTGGTCGTGTTGGGCTCGGGATACTGCTGGAAGAGTTGCATGACGGCAGGATTCGCGCCGGGGCCCAGGGGGCAAGACCCTAAGCTGGTGCAGTTGGGGTCCATCGTAGCAAGGTTAGCCGCAGACAAGGTGAACGTTCCGGACGACGGGCAAGTTGGATCTTGCGTGCAAGAGTAGCTGATCGATCCATTGCGCAGAGCGTCGCTGGGAACGACGCGCGTGACCTGCAGATTTTCGCGAGTGCGTTGGCCTTCATAGGCGAGAAAATAGAACAGACGGTTCTTTTGGATCGGGCCGCCGAAGGTCGCGCCGAACGTGTTGCGCAGCAAGAATGGCGGCTTGTTGGGCAGCCCTTGCGAGACTTCCGCATTTTCGTTGAACCAATCGTTAGCGGCTCCAAATGGCGGACGATAGTACCAATAAGCGGTCCCGTGAATATTATTGGTGCCGCTCTTGGTGACCAGCGCTACCTGTCCGCCCGAGGATCGGCCTGCGTCTGCCGTGGCGTTGCTGGTGGTGACGCGAAATTCCTGCAGAGAGTCGAGCGTGGCACGCAAGGCTCCAGTGAAGGCAAGTCCCTGAGTCTGGTCGTTGTCATCGACGCCGTCGAGTGTGACGTTGGTTTGATCGCTGCGTGCACCGTTGACCGAGCCACTGCGGCTGTCAGATGCGGCGCTGATGTTGCTGCCGTTGCCAGTGAAGGTCACGCCGGGTTGCAAACTCAAAATGCTGGTCGCTTCTCTTCCTTCAAAAGGTAAGTAGGAAATTTGGTCGCTATTGAAGGCGTGCCCGAGGCTGGCTTCCTGCGTGTTGACGAGCGGGGCCGTGCTCACGACTTCGAGGATGGTCTGAGTGCTGGCGACTTGCATGGGGACATCCAGCGCGGCGGGCGTATTGACCATGAGCACAACGTTGGTCTGTTTTTTCGTGGCGAAGCCGGAGGCCACCACGGTCAGTTCGTAAGTTGCGGGCGGGACCTGCAGGAATTGATAGATCCCCTGGTCATTCGTTTTGGTGGTCCGGAGAAATCCTGTGTCTGGGTTGGAGAGGGTCAGGCTTGCCCCCGGAATGACCGAGCCCTTGGGGTCCGTAATGGTCCCGTTTATTGAACTGCTTGCGGTTTGGGCCCACAGACTGGCGGTTGCCAGAATGACTAGGATGAGTAGGCTAGCTGGTCTTCCGTTTCGCATCCGCTCCTCCGGTGACGAAGTTTTATTGAGGCGGGTAAGCGCACGAATGTATATCCGGTAATTGGTAAGGTTGTCAACTAGTTTTAAATATTACCATTTTACCAATTTACCAATTGACAAGTGTCGACCACAGCGATATAAACTTGCGGTCATTCGGTGTCAGAGAGAGTCCCTGTATGCCTCTATCGCTTGATATCGGTCCTCGTATCAATAAGGTTGCTATTTCGGACGAATTGATCGCCCGCTTCAAGGAGTTGATTGAGCGGAGAGTTTTTGTCCCCGGTAATAGACTGCCGCCTGAACGCGACCTGGCGGAGGCACTTGCGGTAAGCCGCCCGACGTTGCGGCAGGCGCTCAGGGCCCTCCAGATCATGGGAGTCATTAAAGCCCGTCAGGGCTCCGGTTCGTATCTGGCAGATTCCGCGAGCGACATCATGCGAGTTCCATTGGAATTCGCGTTGGCCCTCAAAAACGTTGCCAAGACTGATTTATTTGAAACGCGCCGGACGCTTGAGGTGGAGCTGGCAAGTCTCGCAGCCGAGCGGCGGACCAACGACGATTTACAGGCAATGCGCCGAGCGCTCGGCGAGATGGAGAAGGCGATGGGTGATCCAGAAGCGTGGTGTCGGACCGAGCCCGAGTTCCACGGTTGCATCGTCCGTGCGGCACGCAATGGAGTCATGACTACCATCATCGAAATGCTCTCGCAAATGTTGATGGAGAGCAGGAAAGAAACAGTCCGGCTTCTGACGGATTACACGAGTTCTTATCGTTCCCACGAAAACATTTATGTGGAAATCGACAAGCAAGACTCCACAGCCGCAGCCAAGATGATGATGGAGCACTTTGCACTCATCGAAAAGATGGCAAAACAACGGACCAAGCCTGTGGGGACTGCCAGCATCGAGTAGCCGTGCGCCTAACGTTCCGGTTAGAGCCTTTCTGGGTGGAGGTCATTACTGTGGGGATTCGCAGTTTCGTCGGACTTCTTTTTTGTCTGTGTTATTCGGTTGCTGTAAACGCCCAACAATACGCCGTGGTCGGCCGCATCCCATTCAGCGGTGATCAAACGTATTGGGATTATTTGACTTCGGATGCCTCCAGCCACCGCTTGTATGTAACTCGCGGCAACGAGGTTCTGATCCTGGACCTCGACTCTGGGAAGCAAGTAGCGTCCATCGCGAACATGAAGCGCGTCCACGGAGTTGCTCTGGCGCATGAACTCAACAAGGGATTTATTAGCGATGGTGGGGACAATGCCATCGTTGTGTTCGATCTGAAGTCGAACGCGGTGACGAATAAGATCAAGGTCGGCAACGCTCCCGATGCCGTCTTGTACGAGCCGACGAAGAAGCGCGTGTATGCGTTCAATGCCCACAGCCATAGCGCAAGCGTGATCGATGCCGAGACGGAAAAGATTGTTGCGACGGTTCCACTGAGTGGCATTCCCGAGTTTGCTGCGACCGACGGAAGAGGAAATGTCTTTGTAAACATCGAAAACAAGAGCATGCTCGTGCGCTTTGACGCTGACGGGACGAAGGTGCAGAACGAGTGGTCCTTAGCGCCTTGCAAAGGCCCGTCAGGTTTAGCAATGGACGCTCATGGGCGACGCTTATTTTCCGTCTGCGACAACAAGTTCATGATCGTCACGGACGCGGAGACGGGAAAACAAATCGCCCAGATTCCGGTGGGCGTAGAACCGGATGCGGCGATCTACGATATTGAGAAGAAACTCGTATTTTCCTCCAATTGCGACGGCACGCTCACGGTAGTGAGGCAGGAGAGCCCAGACAAATACGCAGTGGTGCAGACTCTGAAAACCGAAAGGGAGGCGCGCACGATGGCTCTCGATCCGGTCAGCCACAGACTCTTCCTGCCCTCTGAGCAAATCAAACCCGGGTCGAGACCTCCGGATCCAGGGGACCTTCCCGAATTCACGCCGGGAACATTTCACATGATGATCGTTGCGCCGCAAATGTAATCGAGCAGCAGTCCGGACGAAGAGGAGGGAAGAATGTCGACGTTGCCATCCGCGCAAGTGCCGCTCGAAGCCTCTATCGCGAGTTCATCGCCAGCAGCGCCTACCGTCACGAGTATACCTCGGCACTCGGTCCTCGTCCGAGTCACTCATTGGATAATCACTTTGAGTTTCTTTGCTCTAGTCGTTTCGGGAGCTGAAATCGTTATCTCCCATCCCCGCTTTTACTGGGGAGAGACCGGGAACGTGTTGACCGAGCCGTTGTTCAAGCTGCCGATTCCTGCTTCGAGAAATCTAGTCCCCACCGGCTACGGCTACGTATTGCCGGACCAGAACGGATGGAGCCGGGCACTCCACTTTCAAACAGCGTGGGTCTTGGTGCTGACTGGTTTACTGTACGTGATCTCTGGGTGGATCGCAGCGCATTTCAGAAGAGACCTGCTCCCCACCAAGGCCGACTTATCATGGCGGAACTTCGCGAGCGTAATGCGGCACCATGCGGGAATCGAACAGTCAAGTGACGTGCACGCCGAGTCCTACAATGTGCTGCAACGCCTTACCTATCTGTCGGTAATCTTCATTCTCTTTCCATTGGTAGTTTGGACGGGCTTGGCGATGTCTCCCGCCTTCGATTCCGCACTTCCGGCGACAGTCACGCTGTTGGGAGGTCGGCAATCCGCGCGCACGATTCACTTCATCGTCTCCATAGCTCTCGTACTGTTTTTGTTTGTTCATGTCTTTATGGTTTGGCGCGCAGGATTCTGGAGCCGCATGCGAGCAATGATCATTGGCCAGACGAGTAAACACCAGGAGGGAAAATGACCGACCTCTCACGCCGAAAGCTGATCGTCACTGGACTGGCCGCGACAGCAGGTGTTGCGGGAGTGGGCGTGGCCGCACACTTGGCGCAAAAGTATGGATTGGTTCCGCCCGATCACGGCGGACTTTACGGCTCCGGCGAAACTCTCACTTACGCCTCTATGCGACTGCTCACGAAGCATTCGTTAGCACGCGAATTCTCTCGGAGTCAAATCTCGAAGCGTCCGCTGCAGAACGAAGTTGCGCCTTTCAGCGAAGAATTCAAGCGCTTCTGGGCTGGAAAATTCGTGGACTGGCGGCTCACGGTCGACGGCATGGTCGAGCGTCCAACTACATTTTCCGTGGACCAATTGAAGAGCTATCCATCGCAGAGTCAGATTACGGAAGTAGTCTGCGAAGAGGGTTGGTCCTACATCGCCGAATGGAACGGCGTCCCGCTCTCGTACATTCTGAATCTCGTCGGAGCAGACCCGCAGGCTAAGTATGTTTTCTATTTTTCAATCGAGCCTGACTGGTGGGAGAGCATCGATATGGCGGATGCGATGCATCCTCAGACCTTTCTCACTTACGGCTTGAATGGCGATGATCTTCCTGTCGGCAATGGTGGACCGCTTCGCATACGGCTGCCGCGCCAGCTCGGCTACAAGAGCGTGAAATTTCTCAACCGCCTGACGGTTACCGACGACGTGAAAAAGTTCGGCAAGGGACTGGGGTCCATATCTCCAGAACAAGGTTATGCCTGGTATGCCGGCATCTGACGCTATCGCAGAATTGCGGCAGTTCACCGTGTGCCAGCTTTCGGACGCGCTGGGACCTTCGTGTTCCATCGAGACCTCGATTCTTCCAATCGATCCTCAGTTCCGTATTTGCGGGCCCGCTTTTACGGTCGAATGTGCACTGGGAGACAACCTCACGGTCCACCATGCATTGCATCTTGCTCGCCCTGGCGACGTACTGATTGTTGGCGGTTCACCAGATTGCGACAGCGCGCTATGGGGCGAACTGATGTCGATGTCAGCTCAATCAAAAGGCGTGGCAGGAACTATTGTTGACGGACCAGTCCGGGACCCACTGGAAATCCGAACGCTCGGCTACCCGGTATTTTGCCGGCGTTTCAACCCACGCAGGGCGACAAAGGAGGCCTATGGGCGTATCAACGTTCCGGTCCGGATCGGCACGCTATCGATTAGCCCGAAGGATTACGTGCTTGCTGATGCAAATGGCATAGCAAGTATTCCGCCAGCCCGCGTACATGAAGCGATTGACTTAGCCTCCGAAGTCGTAAAGAAGGAAAACAAGATTAAGTACGAAATCCTCTCGGGACGCTCCATATTCGAGATCTTCAACCTGGAGCAGTGCGTTATGACGAGCCAGCAAGTGGCTGCGAAAACGAAATAGGAGGGAACTTTGCGAACCGGAAGATTGCGGTTCTAGACGCCTCCTGGTGCCTTTTTCCGCTGCGCCCGGCTCGGAAGAGTTGCGGCACGAGCTCCCGCAGCGTTAGCGAAGCAAGCTGACTCTCAACGTCGCCATGCCAATGCGCGCTCGTCATGGGATGAGACCAGCCAGCCAGGTTGGCTCACCAGTGAAGTTTTTGCGAAGCGAATTCAGCCTCTTCTAGCTAACATTTCAACCGCGATAATTCGATCCCGAATTGGTGTTTCGCGCTGGTACGCGAGCCGCATCCGCCAGGGCTATCAGCCGCATCCACGGCATTGGCAGGCGTTGGCAATGCTCGTAGGTATTATGGATTAAATGAGCTTTCACAACTGTCCTTCATTGACATAGCACACTCATTCCCTATTGATGTATGATCGCCGCTAATAAGGTTCTTACCGCAGGAACCTTATTAGCTCGCTTCGAGGGGGAGCGAGCTACTCCGATTAAAGGAGCAGGAAATGCTGCGTCTACGCCCCTCCGTTCTGGCCTTTTCGCTTTTAGTTTTTCTTCAACCGCAGCTCGTATCTCAGTCCCAGTCCACATCTCAGTCGAGCTCCACCAGTACTACTCCCGATACCAAACCAAAGCAGGACAAGCCGAAGTGCACAAACAACGGCACCTACGTCGACAGCAAAGGCCAAACCGTCTCTCGGCCCGAAAGCTGTTCAGCAGCTCCACAGGGAGCAACTGCCCAGTGTCGAGATGGCACTTACAGCTTCAGCCAGAGTAGACGGGGCACGTGCTCACATCACGGCGGAGTAGCCAAATGGCTCTGAGGACCTTCCGATGAAGACACATTATCATCCGGTCGAAAGTCCCAATTGGGGTGAGTCATACAAGGGCACCCACACTTCGTACCTTCCTTATCGCAAGTATCCGCGAGACTTCATCGGCCCTCGGCCACATGAGTTCTCTGAGTTATGGCCCAGTGCCTGCGCTCACCCACCCGGGGTGCAGGCATGAGCTTGCTCCCCTGGTTCAGCCTGGTGCAGAGTGGGAGACAGCGCTCTGCATTTTTTCGGTACGGGATAACGGCTTCGTCAGTTGGCCTGAGTCTTTTGGCGGGCCTGTGGCTTCGTCCGTTCAGTTATCGCGTGCCGTACCTCCCGTTTATTGCGTCAATCCTGATTTCCTTGTTATATGGCGGGTTTGGTGCAGGGATCACGGCTACGATCCTTTCAGCGGTGCTCGCCAATTACTTTTTCTTTCCTCCCTACGGGTATTTTTCCTCTGATGCCAGCGATATCTTCGTCGGCTTATACTTCTGCCTTTCCTTTGGGATTATCTGCTGGCTGATCGATGCTAAGTGGGAACGGGCCGAAGCGAAGCGAATTGAGAGCGAGTCGCGGGTCCGCCTCTTCATCGAGCATGCACCGGCAGCCTTGGCAATGTTTGACTGCGAGATGCGCTACCTGCAAGCGAGCCGCCGCTGGCGAATTGATTATGGTTTGGGTGACCGTGATCTGGACGGCGTGTCGCACTACGAGATCTTTCCCGAAATTCCTGCGCGCTGGAAGGATATCCATCGTCGCGCACTGGCGGGCGAGGTACTGGGCGAAGAGCACGACCGATTCGAGCGGGCCGACGGTTCGGTGCAGTGGATACGGTGGGAGGCACGGCCCTGGCGCGACAGCGAGGGAAGGATCGGCGGCATCGTAATCTTCGCCGATGATGTCACCGAGCGCAAACAGGCCGCAGACGTGCGCGAACGCCTAGCGGCCGTGGTCGATTCCTCCGAGGACGCCATCATTGCCAAGAGGCTGGACGGAACCATCAACGCGTGGAATTCCGGGGCTGAGAAGGTATTCGGGTATTCGCACGCCGAAGCTATAGGCAAGCCAATCCAGATGCTGTTGCCCCCGGAGCGGGCCAGTGAGGAGGCCGACATTCTGGCGCGCATCCGCCGTGGCGAGAGCGTTGAGCATTTCGAGACTGTCCGTATCCGGAAGGACGGCACACGAATTGACGTTTCCGTAACCATCTCGCCAATACGAGACATCACCGGCGCGATTGTGGGCGCTTCTAAAGTTGCTCGGGACATCACCGATCGCAAGCGGGCGGAAGAGGCGTTGTTCAAATCCGAAGAGAGATTCAGCAAGGCGTTTCGCAACAACCCC
>CABECY010000363.1_pt1 | contig 14463 bp, 8 predicted proteins | sample 3422681 | NCBI WGS metagenome assembly CABECY01 (sample SAMEA5534328, study PRJEB31848) | metagenome | biome: tundra; feature: field; material: soil | place: USA | collected 2013-05 | depth 0.15 m
CTACACGCCCTTGTCCGCACGTTGTAAATTCAACCGGTTTCTGAAGCAAACGCATTGGCCCTCCACATTCGCGTCAGCGGCTTTTCAGGCGACGTTGGACCAAGCCCAGGATCAGTGGCCCGAGTATGGGGGAGGAGTGCAAGGTTGGGCGAAGCGATTTGGGGCGACTCTGGCGGATACAGAATCGCGGAGGTTCATCCAGACAGTTGCTTTATCGACGATCTTGCATCAGGATCCTCGATATTTCCCCTCACGCAAGAGAAGCCTTATTTCGCGTTCGTGGTATGCCGTAACCAGAGTTGTGATAACCAGGAATGACAGCGGAGATAGCACATTCAACACGTCCGAATTTCTGGGTACTCTGTTTACCAGTTCGCTACAAAACAGCTACTACCCGAGACAGGACCGCAATTTTGGTGAAACCATGAATCGCTTTACCGGTGCACTGAGCTCGGATGCGATTGGAGATCTTCAACACGAATTTATGCCGGATATCAAGCGTCTCTTCCGGAAGCATGCACCGAAGAAAATCCTGAAGATTGAGGAGAAGCTTCCTATCCCTGCCGAAGATAAGCCGTAGCCAGAGATTGCGCCGTTGAAAACTCTCAGTTTCCGGCAAAACTACATTTCACTACTAGAGCGGTGGCGTCGTCCTTAAAGCCAACTCCCTGACAGAAGTCTTCGGCGCTTTGAAAAATGTTGTCCATCAGCTCCTCCGCTGACAGTGAAGAATCGCGCCGAATCACGGCCGACAGCCGTTCCAGCCCAAATTCTTCTCCCTGCGAATTCTCCGCCTCAGTGATACCGTCTGTGTACAGCACCAGAATATCGCCGGCAGCGAGGTCGGCTCGGTTGATTTCACAGCTTATACTGTCAAACATTCCGACGGGGAAGCAGGACGAGTTCATGGGGACGACATCACGGGTTTGTGCCTGAAAAAAAAGAGCGGGATTGTGGCCGCAGTTGACGTACCGGAAGGACCGGTTGAGTGCATCAATTTCCGCCAGCACCAATGTGACGTAACGGTTGCCATCAGATACGGAATGGATCCCGTTGTTCAGACGATTTACAACCTCCAGCATGTCTCGTTTCTCGCTCACCTCCAGTTGCACGGCAGCCGCGGTGGCGGACATCAGAAGGGCAGCAGGGACGCCCTTTCCCGCTACATCAGCAATCACTATCTGGACCGTGTGCTCATTGACGGGTACGTAGTCGTAGTAATCACCGCCCACACCTCCCACAGGCTGCATCATGCCGGCGATCTCCAGCCCGGGGATGGATGGGCGACTGATAGGCAGAAACGTCCTCTGTACTCGCGCGGCTAGTTCGACCTCTTGCAGAAGCTGATCGCGCTGCTGGCGCACCGCCTTGTCGAGCTGTTCCCTCTGTTTCACGTATCTCTGGATGACATAGACGACGAAGGCGAACGCGATCAGTGCGGTGAGGTTGTGTGTTATCGGGGCCTCCTGGCTTGGATAAGGAGGCCCGAAAAGATCGTGGAGAAAAACACAAACCGCAATCAGTCCATAGCTGACCTGGCTGCGCAAGAACATGGCACTGATCCCAAGGGGCAAAATGTAGAGATACCCCAACGACACACCCGTGGCTATAAAGTCGGCGTAGGCAACCGCGCCAATCGACCCGAAGACCAGCACCATGGGTAGCCATAGAGGGCCGACTACCGCCTCCTCACCTCGCAAGAGCGATCGCGAAGAGAGCGAAGTTAGAGCTCCAGGTAGCGTCCCGGCCATCACTTGCATCGGTTGTCCCTTTCTTAGAAGATCTACCACGACCACGCGATCAATACCGAACCCTAGCTTGTTTCTCCTTTTTCCAGCGGCTCGAGTGTCTTCCGGGTCAATGCGCAATCGAGGCGGAGTGAAGATCTGCGATGCCGGCAACTTCTTCCATTCGCCGCAAAACAGCGGAGAAGTCGTCTCCGTCGTGGTGTGCCAGTTCCTGTGAATTGACTTGAAGCGCCGCTTCAGTCACAGGCATCGGGATATGCGCTGCTGCTGCCGCCTTTAGAATCAACTCGAAATCCTTGTTCATCAGGCGGAGTGGAAATTGCGGTGTGTAATCATTGATCGCAACCCTCGCGAGCTTTCCCACATGAGCCGGCGCGATCACCGCTGTCTTTGATAGGACCTCAAGCAAACGGTCGCGATTCAGTCCAACTGTCTCTCCAAGGACCACAGCTTCTGCGATGGCCTGCATGCCAACGCCTAACAGCGTGTTGACGACCAACTTCATCGCTGTTCCGCAGCCAGGGCCGCCGAGAAGAAAATACTCTCTCGCAATCGCCTTGAATATTGGTTCAGCGGCGCGGAACAAGTCTTGGTCGCCGCCGGCCAGTAGCGTCAGGATGCCTTGTTCCGCGGCAGGAGTGCTGCCCGAGATGGCGACATCCAATACCTCGATGCCACTCTCGGCGCCGAGCCTGTGCAGTTCCCGCGAGCTTTCTGGGGAGATCGTGCTCATCTCTAACACGATGGTTCCTGGCCGCGCCTTAGCAAGAACTCCCGCTGGCCCCGTATAAACACTTTGAACTGCTTCATCATTGCTCAGGCACGAAAGAATCACATCGGCGGTGCGCGCCAGTTCAGGAATGTCTCTAGCCGCGAAACCTCGCTTTGCTGCGACCGCTTCCGCCTTAGCGGTATCCCTGTCGTATGCGACGAGCGCGTATCCGTGATCAAGCAGGCGTTGCGCGATTCGGCTTCCCATGTTGCCCAGGCCAATAAATCCAAGTTTCACGTTGTCTGCTGTAAGAAATTTCATGGGTCTCCTCTTATCTCCTGAACTCCTGAATGCATTTCCAGTTCCAAAAATACAAAGCCGTGTGACGACCAAGGCGAAAGCGCTTTGACCAACAAGCACACACGCACTTCGAGTTAACCCGGCCTCCGCCGATATTTACAGCCGTCGAGATCGAACTCGGGAACACGAGTCGAGTCCAAATGCCGACGTTGGTGTCAAGCGGGGGACTAACTTCTGATTGCCCACAGGTCCTCGCCCAATTCCTCAGCCGAAGCATGTTGCTGAAAATGCTCGACTAAATCGCCTTCCGCTTGATTGGAGACAGGCGTGCATTTTCATGTCCCGACTGGGAGGCTGAGCAATATGCAAGCGACCGCGGCATACCTCGGAAACGGGCAGGACATCGACATTCCTGCAGAGAAAGAGACTCGTGAACTGCAGGACGCTTTCTCGCGTTGCCTGCCTGTGCTTCACAGAACAGCTTATCGATACCTGGGCAACGCGGCCGACGCAGAGGATGCGGTTCAGGATGCACTCCTCTCCGCTTACAAACACCTTGATCGGTTCAGAGGGCAGGCGCAAATGTCGACGTGGCTGGTTGCCATCGTTATCAATTGCGCTCGGATGCAATTACGGAGAAGGCCACGGCAGATCCACGTATCTATCGACGAGCAATTCGGGGACGAAGAGGGATATACGCTGTCAGAACGGTTAGTGCACTTCGGACCGAGTCCAGAAGAAGAGTATCGAAAAGCGGAACTGCACGAGCACCTCTTGCAGTTCGCAGAGGAGCTTTCTCCTCCGTTGCGGAGGGCATTTCAATTGCGTGACTTGGATGGTTTCAGTACGAGTGAAGCAGCACGAATTCTGGGGGTAGTTGATGGCACGGTGAAAGCCCAGGTCGCACGGGCGCGTGCAAAACTCACGCGTCTTGTGCGCCGGGCACTCGGTGCAAAGCCCCGTTCATCTGCGCCCCGCATGTCCTTGCAGGTTGCAGAAGGTAAGTAACTACGGTTAGCGAACCGACAACGTCGGGGATTGAAAAACCAGGAAAGATTCTATGTGGATTGTTCGATTAGCATTGCGGCGGCCCTACACGTTTGTGGTGGTGTCCATACTCATTGTAATCATGGGTGGTCTAGCGATCGTTCGCACTCCAACCGACATTTTTCCGAATATTGACATCCCCGTTGTCAGCATTATCTGGAACTATAACGGTCTTCTTCCTCAAGACATGAGTGACCGGATCGTCAGCGTTACGGAGCGGTCGCTTACCACTACTGTCGACAACATTGAGCACATCGAATCGCAGTCTCTGTATGGAGTAGCTGTTGTCAAGGTGTTCTTACAGCCGACAGCGAACATCCAACAGGGTATCGCGCAGATTACGGCTATTTCTCAGACCCAACTTAGGCAGTTACCTGCGGGAACAACGCCGCCCCTCGTTCTTGCCTACAGCGCATCGAGTGTGCCGGTACTCCAATTGGCCCTTTCAGGTCAAAATCTATCAGAGCAGCAACTCAACGACTATGGTCTGAATTTCATTCGGACGCAGCTCATCACAGTACCCGGCGCATCCGTACCCTATCCCTATGGCGGTAAGCAACGTCAGGTGCAAGTTGATCTCAACACGACCGCCCTGCAGTCGAAGGGGTTGTCCGCGCTGGATGTGGTCAATGCGATTAGCCTGCAAAACCTGATCCTGCCCACAGGAACGTCTAAGATCGGCTCCAGGGAATACGACGTTTCCATTCCCAATGCAGCCCCGCAGACCATTGCCGACCTGAACCGCATTCCAATCAAAACAATTGGTAGCACGACCATTTACATGAAGGACGTCGCCTGGGTACGTGACGGTTTTCCGCCGCAGACCAACATCGTGCGCGTAAACGGGCAGCGTTCAGTCTTGCTGACGATCCAAAAAGCGGGGAATGCATCAACGCTGGACGTGATCGCAGGCATCAAGGCTCTTCTCCCTCAAATTGCGATGACAGTTCCACCGCAATTGAAAATGACCCCTCTGGCCGATCAATCGATTTTTGTTCGTGGTGCGATCAGCGGAGTGGTCAAGGAAACGTTGATTGCAGCGTGCCTGACCGCCTTCATGATCCTTACATTTCTGGGCAGCTGGCGAAGTACCGTGATCATCGCGACTTCAATCCCTCTGGCAATCTTGACCTCGATCATTGCGTTCAGTGCTATCGGGGAAACCATCAACATCATGACACTCGGTGGACTCGCTCTGGCGGTGGGCATACTGGTGGACGACGCCACAGTTGAGGTCGAAAACATCAATCGCAATCGCGAGGCCGAGCCCGAGAAGGACATGGACGAAGTTGTTCTCGACAGTGCATCGCAAATCGCGACACCGGCGTTCGTCTCCACGCTCTCGATCTGCATTGTGTTTGCTCCTATGTTCTTGCTTTCCGGCGTGGCGCGATACTTGTTTGTGCCGCTCGCCGAGGCGGTAGTGTTCGCCATGTTGGCCTCGTATTTCCTCTCGCGAACCATCGTTCCGACCATGGCCAAGTATTTGTTAAGGGGAGAAAAAAAGGAGGCCGGAAACGTACCCAGCCGCAATCCGCTGGTGCGATTTCAAAAAAGCTTCGAGGCAGCCTTCGAGAGCTTTCGTGGCAGCTACCGCAAGCTTCTGGATATCTGCCTCCATCACCGGCGCGCGTTCTTGATTGCGTTCTTCGCTGCTTGTCTCGGATCTTTGGCAATGTTGATTCCTTGGTTGGGCCGGGATTTCTTCCCCAATGTTGACAGCGGGACGTTCAAGCTTCATATGCGCGCTCCCACGGGAATGCGCATTGAAGAAACCGCCAACCTTTGCGATCTGGTCGAGCAGTCAATTCGACAGAAGATCCCAGCAGCCGAAGTCCAGAGCGTCATCGACAACATTGGCTTGCCGTACAGCGGTATCAATCTTTCTTACAGCAATTCGGCCCCGGTTGGCACGTCGGACGCCGACATTCTTGTGACCCTGTCCGTCAACCACCATCCCACGGACAACTATATTCACCAGCTTCGTCTGGCGCTGCCGAAAGAGTTCCCTGGCGTTTCATTCGCTTTCTTGCCTGCCGACATGGTCGGGCAGATTCTCAATTTTGGATTGCCCGCTCCCATCGACGTTCAGGTTGTCGGGAACAACTTGGACGGAAACCGGATCTACGCGGACGAACTGCTCGCGAAAATGAGGTATGTTTCCGGGGCGACCGATCTGCGGATTCAGCAGCCCTTCGATGAGCCGTATCTTCGCCTGAGAGTTGAACGCACGAAGGCAGAGCAGCTGGGTTTTACCGCTCACGATATCGCACAGAATCTCCTGGTGTCATTGAGTGGCAGCTTCCAAACTTCACCTACGTTTTGGGTAGACCCAAAGAATCATGTCAGCTATCAAATCGCTACGCAGACGCCGCAATATCGCGCCGATACTCTGCAGGATCTTGAGAACGTTCCCATCACAGGTACTGACCCAACGGCTCCTCCATCGCTCATGGCAAGTCTGGTGTCCACGCAGCGCGGGGCAGGAATGGCTGTTGTTTCTGATTACAACGTCGCGCCCGTGATTGACATTTTCGGCTCTGTCGCGGGCCGCGACCTGGGTGGTGTAGCGGGCGACATCAACAAGATCATTGACGCAACACGCCAGCAGTTACCACGCGGGTCGCGAGTCGTTGTCCGCGGTCAGGTTCAGACGATGAGAGCATCCTACATCGGCCTCTTGAGCGGACTGGTGTTCTCGATCGTACTCGTGTACCTGCTGATCGTGGTCAACTTTCAGTCGTGGCTCGATCCTTTCATCATGATCTCCGCGCTGCCCGCGGCACTCGCCGGGATTGCCTGGTTTCTGTTCATAACGCACACGACTCTGAGTGTGCCGGCACTCATGGGTGCCATCATGTGCATGGGCGTCGCAACCTCCAACAGCATCCTGGTTGTGAGTTTTGCGACGGAAAAAATGTCGGAGGGAATGGACTCGCTCGGTGCCGCACTTGAAGCAGGATTTACGCGGTTTCGCCCCGTACTGATGACCGCGTTGGCCATGATTATCGGCATGGTACCCATGGCTCTTGGACTTGGCGACGGCGGCGAACAAAACGCTCCTTTGGGCCGGGCGGTCATCGGTGGGCTTCTCTTCGCAACAGTTTCGACGTTGTTGTTTGTTCCGGCATTTTTCAGCGTCCTGCAGGGGGCACGCACGCATGCGGGCCAACGGGAAAACGAGAAGTAGTTACCAAAGGTAAAGGGAGTCATTTATGTTGCCTCAGGCTGAAGACGTAAGAACAATGGCCAGCAGATCGCCCTCAGCAAGTGATGCGGGAGCAAGAACGCGTACGCACAAGCAATGGCTGGCCTTGGCGGTTACGATGATCGCGGTCGCCGCACTCCTGATATCCGGCATCTGGTCCCGAGTCAGGGCGCGGGCTGCACTAAACACGGAGACAGCCCAAGCGGCTCTTACGGCTGTATCGGTGGTGTCGCCAAAACAAACTGCCCCCGCGGAAGAAATCATCCTTCCCGGAAATGTGCAGCCATACATCAGCTCACCAATCTATGCTCGCACGAACGGTTATCTAAAGAAGTGGTATTTCGATATCGGTGCGCACGTGAAGCAGGGGGAACTACTTGCCGTAATCGAGACGCCCGAAGTCGATCAGCAACTCGAGCAAGCGCGCAGCAACTTGTTAACCGCTCAAGCAAATCTCGAATTGGCTTCCATCACCAAAACGCGATATCAGGGACTTTTGAAAAGCAACGCTGTGTCGCAACAGGACGTCGATAACGCAGTCGGCACCTACAACGCCAATAACGCTATCGTTGAAGCTGATAAGGCAGCCGTACAGCAGTACTCGGCGCTGGTCTCTTTCGAAAAGGTCTACGCACCTTTCGATGGCGTGATCACCGCGCGGAACACCGATATTGGCGCCCTCATCAATTCCGGCAGCAGTAGCAATGTCAAAACGGATCTGTTCCACATCGCTCAACCTGGGAAATTGCGCGTTTACGTGAACGTTCCAGAGGAATACTCGCGGGGGATCAAAGTCGGTATGACAGCGGATCTCAGTCTCGCCGAGTTTCCGGGCCGCAAATTTCAGGGGAAACTGGTGCGCACTGCCGATGACATTAACTTGACGACGCGCACTCTGCTGGTAGAAATCGATGTGGACAATCCGACCGGCACACTGCTCACAGGTTCCTATGCAGAGGTCCACTTGGGGGTACCAACGCAGGCCTCCACCTTTTTGATTCCGGTCAATACTCTGCTATTCCGCACCGAAGGGTTACGCGTAGGAGTTGTGAAAGACAGGAAGGTCGAACTGACCGCCGTCGTTCCCGGGCACGATTTTGGCAACCAGATAGAGATCGTCTCCGGCCTCAAGCCGCATGATCAGGTCATTGTTAATCCACCCGACTCGATTGTTTCCGGCCAGGAAGTCCAAATTGTTCAGGCAACATTGCCGGGAGATATCAAGTGAAGCTACCCCGCAAACTGATTTTCAGAAGCTCACGGAAAGCAACCGGACGTGTTCTGATAGCGATCGGAGTTCTGCAGTTGACGGGATGCGTGGTTGGCCCAAAGTACCACCCGCCCGTGGTACAGGCTCCTCCTGCCTATAAGGAGGTGGGGGACTGGAAGCCCGCCCAACCGAATGACCAGAATCTTGGCGGCACGTGGTGGACGATATTCCAGGATCCTCAGCTTGATGCCCTGGAACTGCAGGTCAACGTATCCAATCAGAATCTAAAGGCGGCAGAAGCGCAGTTCCGGCAAGCTCGCGCCACTCTCCGCTACTATCGCGCTGACTATTACCCGACCGTAACGGCCGGCCCATCTGCGACTCGAACGCACGTCTCCGCCAACAGTCCCACCAGCACAATCTTGCGTGGCGCTACCTACAACGATTTCGTATTGCCGTTCGACATTTCCTATCAAGCCGATGTCTGGGGACGCGTGCGAAAAAATGTGGAGTCCTACCGTGAGCAAGCACAAGCCAGTGCGGCAGACCTGGCCACGGTCAACCTGAGCATGCACGCGGATCTGGCCGTTGATTACTTTCAGGCCCGCAGTCTGGACGCCGAGGATCAACTTCTGAACTCTACCGTTAAGGATTACGAGCAAGCCCTGGAATTGAATGAAAGCCGATTCCGGGGAGGGATTGCTTCGGAAGTGGAAGTTGAACAAGCCAAGACTCAACTGGAAACCACGCGGGCAGAGGCGATTGATGTGGGCGTAGCGCGTGCGCAGTACGAACACGCGGTTGCGATTCTTATCGGAAAGCCTCCCGCAGAGTTCAGCCTTCCTCCGCTGCCCCTCACGGCACCACCTCCTCATGTTCCTGTCAGTTTGCCGTCGGAACTGCTGGAAAGACGCCCCGATATTGCATCCGCCGAGAGGCTGGTGGCATCTGCTAACGCCCAGATCGGAGTGGCGAAGTCGGCCTATTACCCACTGATCAGCTTAGGCGCCTCCGGAGGATTTGAAAGTTCAGCCATTACGACACTGATCAATGGGCCGAGCGGCTTGTGGTCTATCGGACTGTCTGCCGTGGGTACAGTCTTCGATGTGGGAAGGCGACGTGCCCTAAACGATCAGGCGCGTGCCGCTTATGACTATCAAGTCGCTGCTTATCGAGAGAACGTTCTGACTGGATTCCAACAGGTGGAAGACAATCTGGCGGCGGTGAGGATTCTGGAGAACGAGGCGAAGGTCCAGGATGAAGCAGTCGCGGCCGCCCAGCGCTCGCTCGATCTTTCAGTCACGCGTTACAAAGGTGGAGTCACAAGTTACCTCGAGGTGATCACCGCGCAAAGTGCCGCCCTCTCGGATGAGGTCACGGCGGTCAACATCTTAGGACGACGCATGGCGAATACCGTGTTGCTGATCCAGGCCCTCGGCGGTGGGTGGGACCGCTCAGGCCTATCAGAGCGGCCCGAATGCTGCGGTAAGTTATCAAGCAGTGCAGGTTCAAATTGAACCTCTCTGGCAACGATTATTCGCAAGTATGCTGCAGACCCTCAGCCGCTCCGCCAGGATTATGAAGTTCAATCGCCGCACAGATGGTTCGAGAGACGCAAACCGGGAGAAGCTCCCAAATGGCTTCGCACCCACTGTCTCGTGCCCATCTCTAAAGCGTTTATGACGTTGGACTCGGATCGGCGTAGATAACACGCTGGCTCCGTCCAGAGAAACAGTAAAAATCTGAACTTCACTGCCTTATACCCTCCACCGATCTTCCGACACTGTTCGTCTTCGATAGTCCAACCCTCTAAAAAGGGCACGTTGTTTTACATTTGAGATGCTACATTTTGCAGATTGGTAAAGACTGTTCAAGACTGCTCGGTATTAAGACAATGCTGAAACTGCCAACCCCGTTCCAAATTGACATGTAATCCCTTTGCACTCGTGACATCGTGTAAGTATGGATAAGAATGAGCCGAAGCAAGAATCCAGCCAACTGACACTCGCTCGCGTCAAAAAGGGATTGGATGAGCCGCGCATGGCCGAATCCACGCGGGAAGAAGACGTCAACCAGACCACGCGGAAGGAACTGGAAAAGCTGCCTTAGTCGAACGTGAGAATGAGTGTCCTGGACCCCCCATGCGCAGGGAGCTCCGAGGGAGAAAAATAATGGCAAAGCTGACCAAGCCAGTTCGTGATCGGATATCTGCAACCAAGTTCGCGTTTCCGAAGCAACGCAAGGAGCCGCTGGAAAATGCCTCTCACGTACGCAACGCTGTTGCGCGCTTCAACCAGGTGAAGGGCGTTACGGACGCGGAACGTCGTGCGGCGTGGAAGCGGATACAGTCTGCCGCAAAGCAATACGCAGTGGAACTTGAGGAGTCCGCCTAATTCGAACTCGGAGCGTGGATAGCGGCTCATTCTGTGTGGTCAAGAGCGCAACCATATTAACAATGTCGGCGCGGGTCCACTGCCACGGCTCGCGCCGGTTTCTTTTCGCGCACCAGCAAGATCATTTCGGAAGAATTGATGCCAACCACAAATATTCCCGAACGGGATGGACATGGGCGATCTGCATCCGCTGGCCGCCGATGTAACGACGGCCGTCCTCGCCCGTCTCGGGCGATGCGTTTGAGTCAACTCGTACTGCTCGTGATCTCGGCATATCTTTGTTCCGGTCTCGTCGCCCTTTGCCGGCAAGCGGAAGGGCAGCTTCTGGTATGTCCCGGTGGGCTTGCGCTTCAGCCCGCGCCAGTAGACGCGGAGCGCATCGAGCAGCTTCGGGCTGACCGAAAGCTGGGATTCTACCGGGTTACTTCCGATTACCCCTTACTCGGGCGCGATCCCGCGAGAAGCGTTGATATCGCTTGGGTGGGCATTTGTCTGTGTAGCTGGACGTACAGGAGAGCGTCTAGATACTGTCAGGCCTGAGAGTTGAAGTCTACTGCAGTTTAGCGTACTCCGCCTTAGCTTGATTGAGCATCGGGATGCCGGGGTCCGCGTCTTTCCAGAGGACGAGGAAGTCCTGGTAGGCTGCTTTTGCCTTGGTCAGATCTCCAGACTGTGCGTAAGCTCTACCCAATTGCAAGCGTGCGACTGCGCCGATCGGATCGCTGACAACGACTCCGCGATGGTCAGTAATCTTTTGAAATTCCGCCGCAGCGTCCTTCCCCTTGTGTGCTGCTAGATAGGCCTTGCCGCGAACGTACACTGGATAGAGCGCTCCAAAGAATCCGTAAATACTGCTCCGTGGCGCACCCAAATCGTAGCCAACCGAGATCTTTAAAGGGTCGATGGCCAGCGCAGGCTGGCGGTGATTCAACGCCTGCAGAGCGCGCAAGGCCGGAACATAACTGAACTTGACCGAAGTGTCTTCCGGGAACCGGCGTTCAAGATCATTCGCTAGCGCTAACGATCGAAGAAAATCTCCCGAAAGCGCTAGAGCGAATGCCGCACCGTATTCCACGTCGCGATTTTTCGAAAGCTTGAGCGCAGCCATCGCGCTTTGTCTGGCGCTGGGAGCGTCTCCGAAAAGCGCTTGCCACAACGCTGCTCCCGTCTCGAATAACGCGGCCTTCTCGATTTCGCCCGATTGCCTGGCCAAATCGGCTGCGCGCTGCGACAACGCGACCGCCCGTTTCAGGTGCCCCGTGTACGCCGCAGCGAAGGCTTCATGGTCGAGAATCCAGCCTTCCGCTAGTCTGTTTTTCTCGGCGATGGCTGCGGCATGATCCATCTTCGCCGCATCTCCTTCGAGAAAAGCCAGATCATATCGTTGCGTCAGGAAGTCGGGGAAATCGAGTTTGCGAGTGGCGGCTTGGTCCAAGACCTTCTCCGCTTCGGCGTACCGATCCTGGTATTCGTAAGCATAGGCAAGTGTGCTGTAGCCGAATGGAAAATCCGGATCCAGTTCCACCGCCTTCTTGGCTGCGTCGACCGCCTCCGCATATTTTCCGGAGATGGGTGCGATCTCGCCGGCCAGCATCGCGCGGCAGCCCGCAACACGAGGATAGGTTTGGATCCAGGCTGCGCAATTTTGTTGCGCCTTCTCCATGTTCCCCGTGACCTGCAAGTCGTACGAAACCGCGATGAAAAACCTTTCCGAGTCGCTGGCCCGCTCGCGCAATTGATAAGCGCGGCTCGTGTATTCCGCGGAGAGGTCAGCTTCTCCCAGATCGCCATACACGCGTCCGAGCATGCCATAAGCCATGACGAACTGCGGATCAATCTCGATCGCCCGCTTCAAGAACGGGATCGTAGCCGCCGAGCCCGAGGAATAATGAACCTTCTCCCCGGTGCTGTACGCCTTCAAAGCTTCCAGCGATGACGTGCTTGACTCTGCGAGCGGCGTGTTGTGCTTTTCAATCGTCGCGAGTGATTCGCCGAGCCGTCCGCGAAACTTGCTGGCTGCCCGTCCGAGTGCGTCCAGGACGTCTTCCTCCTTCGTCGCCTGCACTTGCTCTTCCGCCAACACCTTCCCAGAGTCGCAGTCGGTCGCACTCATCCCAAGGACATACTTGCTCCCGAGCATCGAGATCGAGCCGCTCAAAACGGCGGTGCTTCCTGTGCGCTCGCAGATCTCGCGTGCGATCTGGGTAGTAATTTTGGTGTCCGCCGGCTTACCCATCAATTGGAGCACTTGCTGTGTGCGATCTTCGGAGATCAGGCTCAGGAACGGCGATTGCTCCAGCTGGACTTCCATCCCCTGACGCAACGTCCCATCAAATAGGGGATCGTCGGTGGAGTTCAGGAAGTCAGCCAGTACTACCGTGTCTTTTTCTGTGAGAACTCCAGGAGTTCGAAAGGAGTAGATGAATACCAGGGCCGCGATAGCTAGTGCCGCTAGAAGCCCAACGATGTACACCCATTTATAAGAGGACGCTGCCCGCGCTGAACGATCCACGACCGCAGCGTTGATTTCCTCCGCGTGATTCTTGTTAGCAGCAGGCCGCACCACCGGCCCCAGAAAGCGGTAGCCGCGCTTCGGAATCGTTTCAACGTAACGGGGATTTTCGGCGTCGTCTCCGAGCGCATCCCTCAACTTCCGGACGGCGACGCGCAGGCTGCTGTCGAAGTCGACAAACGTCGTCCCCTCCCAGATAAGGGTCTTCAGGTCTTCTCGCGTGACGACTTGTCCGGCATTCTCAAGCAGAACCACCAGCAGACGAAAAGGCTGTTCCTGCAACCGCACTCGTTTGCCCTGTTTAAAGAGTTCGCCAGAGTCGGCGTTCACCTCAAAAGCGCCGAATTGATAAGCAGTTCCGGCAGGCGTTTCCACCCCATCCCCCCAAAGCGGCAACCGGACGCGAGTTTAGCACGCGCCAAACGGTTTACGGACCCAGGGATAACCCCTTTCCTTGAATGACTTACGAGTTCACGCGCAATTCACGCCAAGTTTCTTTGACCGGTCGGCCAATGTGCGTTCTTCTGCTCGCGTGCAAAGCGCGGAACGGGACGACTCGCCCCGCTCTGCCACACCACCGCAAAGGAGAACGGAAATGAGACATACGATTCTAGCCTCTCTCGGGACGCTGAGTTTGCTGGCAGTCCTCGCTACACCATCCCCCTTGATCTCGCAAGTACACAACCACGACCAAGTCCGCTACACCGTAACAGACCTGGGCATAGTCGGAGCGCCTCCCGGACAGGCCTACGCGATCACTAGGAATGGGTTGATCTCAGGGGCCGCTCAAGCACAGAACGGCGTCATGCACGCCGCGCTCTGGCTCAACAAAACCAACTTCGACATCGGCCGCTCGTACCGGCAGGGAACAACCAATAGCATCGCCTTTGGCGGAAATGTCTGGGGACAGGCTGTTGGTGTGGTCCAGATTTCTACAGCAGATCCCAACGGCGAAGATTTCTGCGGCTTCAAGGCGTTCGGACTGCCCACCAACGGAGGAAGCTGCCTTCCGTTCGTATGGCAACTCGGAAAAGGGATGACGCTACTTCCCACTCTTGGCGGCCCCAACGGCGGATTAAACGAAATGAACATTCACGGCCAGATCGCCGGATACGCCGAGAACAACAAAACCGATTCCGGCTGCCCCGCGCCACAAGTGCTCCAGGCCAAGCCCGTTATCTGGACCAACAACAAAGTCAAGGAACTCCAAACGGTCGACGGCGATCTGCAGGGTGCGGCATTGGCTATTAACGACAGCGGGCAGGCAGCAGGTGCCTCGGGCGCGTGCGCTCCATTCAGCGAGCAGCTCTTGTTAAATCTCCAGCCACTGCAC
>CABECY010000376.1_pt1 | contig 14253 bp, 7 predicted proteins | sample 3422681 | NCBI WGS metagenome assembly CABECY01 (sample SAMEA5534328, study PRJEB31848) | metagenome | biome: tundra; feature: field; material: soil | place: USA | collected 2013-05 | depth 0.15 m
GGCTATCCTGCTGCCCGTTCGCGAGTTCGGAGAAAGGAAAAAGCTGTGGTTTCGGAAGAACTCCTTCGCCCAGCACGCGAAACTTTGTCTCGCGAATGACAGGAGCGAACTTGCCGGGCCCAGTCACTCCTTCAACCTCGACGAACTGGCTGAGGAGGTGGAGATACTTCGGCGAGACGCTGCCTTCTACATAGATTCCCGCAGTTGCATCCTGCACGAAGAAGTCGGGCGCCGGAGCATCCATCGTGATCACGCCCCGAATCAGCACTGGATAGCCAAGGGCGGCTTCTTCAGGGCTCAAACGGCGAACCTGATCGGCGTGGGTAAGAATGGGCAGGGACTTCGCAGCGGGCGGAAGCTGCCCGTGAGCCGCGGCGCCGAGCGCGACCGCAACGAAAGCCGACACTGCGAGCAGCCTCAACCCTTGCTCGAATCGCTGACCAACGCTACGTTCTGGCATGGATTCCTTCAGCATGGATTATGAAGTGCGGGGTCAAACCTCGGGCTGCTTTCGCCGATGGTCCGCCCATCCCATGTTCGCTTAGGGTAGCCCAAACCAGCGGCGGGGGGAAGGTCAGACTCCTGCCTTATGTGAATTTGAGATAACAGTCGCACTCAAGTTTTGACTTTGGCTGACTGTACGAGGTGGAGGGAGATTTGACACGCGTGAGATTCTAGTCAGCAACATCGATTGCAGAGAGCACGCGCAGCGAGAGGGGACATGTTGGAACGCGGACCGGGAATCGTTTCGCATGTGCGAATTCACCGAGACCGTGTGCAAAGTAACGCCGACATCTTGCCGGCTGTCGCGAGGGCATCCCGCCCTCGCACGCGGACCGTAGCCCGAGTTTTGTTGATATTGACCGCCTGCGTTGGCCTGAGTGCCTGCCCAAGTTCGAACGCACCCACGCCAATAACATATAACGGGCCCAGTGTGCAGATCGTCGAAACGACCGGCGACCAAGCCATGCTCCTGCAAGCGCAGCCGAGCGTCTCATTCGGAATCGGCGGAGGTTCGAGCAGTCTTGTTATCACCGTCGACGCCACCATGCAGTATCAGCAGATCGATGGGTTTGGCGGCTCGCTGACCGATTCTTCCGCATGGTTGATTTGGAACAAGCTCAGTACATCGCAACAGACTGCATTGCTGCAACAACTCTTCAGTCCGAGCCGTGGCATCGGAATTAGTTTTCTGCGACAGCCCATGGGCGCAACCGACTTCTCGGCAAGCGGCAACTATAGTTACGACGACATGCCCGCCGGAGAGACGGATCCCAATCTCACCAACTTCTCCGTCACGCATGACACCGCTTACATCATTCCTTTGGTCAAGCAGGCGCTCTCCATCAATCCGAGCATCAAGGTGGTCGCCCTCCCGTGGAGTCCGCCCGCCTGGATGAAAACCACCGGAACCATGAACGGCGGGAACATGAACACGGCTTACTTCTCAAGCCTGGCGCAGTATTTCGTCGATTTCGCGCAGGCTTACCAGCAGCAAGGCATCCCGATCTATGCCCTGTCGGTGCAGAACGAGCCGCTGTACTCGACCACGGGATACCCGTCCGAATATCTCGCGGCCAGCGACGAATCCACATTTATCGCGAGCAACCTCGGACCTGCTCTGGGCACTGCCGGACTAGGGAGCGTGAAGATCTTTGGCTACGAGCACAATTGGGACAACACAGCCTATCCGGAGTCGGTGCTCGGCAGTTCAGCCGCACAATACGTCGCTGGAAGTTCGTTTCACTGTTACGCGGGCGATCCCAGCGCGCAGTCGACGGTAGAGACGGCGTTCCCGGCCAAGGACGTCTGGTTCACCGAGTGCTCGGGCATCACTTCAAGCACCTTTGCCGGCGACCTGGTGTGGAACGCCGAGCACTTGTTGATCGGCGCCACGCGCAACTGGGCCCGCAGCGTGTCCTTGTGGAATCTGGCCCTCGATCAGAACTCCGGCCCCAAGAACGGCACTTGCTCCAACTGTCGTGGGGTGGTGACCATCGACGACAGTGTTTCGCCCGCCAATGTCACTTTCAACGTGGAGTATTACATCCTGGGACATCTGGGAAAATTCGTCGTCCCAGGCGCGCACCGGATCAACTCGAACACTTTCGGAGCGGGCAGCATCGAGGATGTCGCCTTCCAGAACCCCGACGGATCGCTGGTTCTGTTCGTGCTGAACTCGGGTAGCAGTTCCGGCACATTCACCGTCAGTTCCAAGGGACAGTCCTTCAACTACACTCTGCCGGCGGGTGCGGTCGCTACATTTGAATGGAAGTGATCTGTGGTTTCCTGACTGGCGGGAGCTTCAGCTTCGGTTAAGTCATTCAATACCCGCGGCTTAGCGCCACAACATTTCGATTACCAGTACGCAATTGTACGTACATATTGGTATGTTGAATATACCACTCATTGGACGGACGATTCTCAGACCTGGAAAAGGGCTCTCGCTGCTCGCCCAGGATGCCCTTTGCGGGGCCGGAAACAGCTCTTGCAGCGACGATCGACGCCGGGGACGACAAATACTTCATCCGACGCAAGAAAGCTCGTCCTGAAGCTTCCAGGACTCTGCTACGACTTTTCAACGACTTCCACGAAGTCTCAACAACTTACGGACAAATCACTTAGTGTGCCAACGTGAACTTGCCTCGCAGTTGGATATTGTCGGAAGAGCCGCCGACCAGAATTGCGAACTCTCCCGGCTCCGCCCTCCAATCCTTCTTCGTGACGTCATAAAAGGAAAATGCTCTGCGATCAAGTGTGAGAGTGACGCGCCGGGTCTCACCTGGCTTGAGATCTACCTTGGCAAAGCCCTTTAATTCTTTGATTGGCCGCGGAACGCTTGCATGGGAATCGCCGACGTACAGTTCTGCGACTTCCGCCGACGCGCGATGACTTGTGTTCTTTATGTCGAAGGAAACCGAGACAGGCTGGTCTACGTTCCCGGTCTGTGGCGTCACCGATAACTTGCTGTACGCAAATGTCGAGTAGGAAAGTCCATAACCGAAAGCGAAAAGCGGCTTCGTGTCAGAGCGATCAAAGCCGCGATAGCCCACGAACAGGGCTTCCGAGTAGCTCACGCGGCTGCTGCCTTTTTCGGGGTAGTAGCTGTGAAACGTGGGATTGTCTTCCCAACGGCGCTCAAAGGATGCCGGCAACTTGCCCGACGGGCTAGTCTCGCCAAAAAGAAGCTGCGCCAGCGCTGCGCCACCTTCCTGTCCCGGATACCACGCGTACAGAATCGCGGGAACGTTCTCAATCCATCGCGTCATATCCACATTGCCGCCGGCCGTCACCACAACGATCACGTTCTTGTTGACGGCGCTGATCTGCCGAATGAGTTCGTCTTGTCCGCCGGGAAGTTGGAACGTGCGATCAAAACCCTCGCCTTCGGTCTTGGGATCGAAGCCCACGCAAATGATCACCGCGTCCGCCTTCGCAGCCATAGGCTTGGTTTCGCGGCCGATGTAGGCCTCGGCTCGAGTCACGCCGAACCCGACGATCGCGCTGCCCACTGATTCGAAGTATTCGAGACGAATCTTGTACCCCTGCCCGGCCTCCAGGTGTCGAGTAGCGATGTCGAGTGTCTGGGAATGAGGCAGCCAGTCATCGATTGCGATGTCGTCTCCGACATACAGTCGAACTCCGTCATCGGCGGAGGTGTAGAACTTATAATCTCCGGTCTCCTTCGGCACGTAATAGCCCGTCCAGCGAATCGCGAAATGATCCACCGGTTCCCCCGCCGCGAAGCTTCCCTCTCCCCAGTCGAAGTGCACGTGCTTGTCGGTACGCACGAGCGCGGGCGTCCCTTTCAGTTCTTCATTGCTGAAATATTCGCCTTTAAGACCGGCCTCACCATTCGGAACCGTAACGAACTCCGAGTTTTCAAAAACTTCATCGAGCGGAGGGACGTCGACCGCATATAAAACCTTAGCTTTCGTCCCCAGGCGATTGCTGATGCCTTCCAAATAACTCACGCTGTTGAATGGCTTTGTTTCCGCGCTGCCACCTCCGCTAATCACGGCGGGGTAGGCATCGGGGCCAATGACGGCAATGGTCTTCACTTTGTTCTTGTCGAGTGGAAGCAGATTGCCTGAGTTCTTCAGCAGAACCATGCTGCCCCGCGCCACTTCGAGTGCAGCCTGCCGTCCTTCTTGGCTGTAGGTAGGAATGCCAATATCGCTCTGCGGTTGATCGAAGAATCCGAACTCAATCGCCGTGCGCAGAATTCTTCGGACCTTGTCGTCGATGGTCGCCGCCGAGATCTCGCCGTCTTTGAGCGCGGGCAGCAGCGCGTCTCGATTCATGAAGGTGGGAGAAGGCATTTCAAGATCGAGCCCACCGTTGGCTGCCGCGACACCGTCGTGCGTGGCGCCCCAATCCGACATGTCAATGCCCTCAAATCCCCACTCTTTCTTGAGTATTTCGTTGTTCAGATGGGTATTCTGGGTCATGTACGAGCCGTTCACCAAGTTGTAGGCGTCCATCACCGCGCCCACGTGTCCCTCCTTCACCGAGGCTTCGAAGGCAGGCAAATAGATTTCGCGCAGCGTTCTTTCATCGATGTCGGAACTGAGAGTCATGCGCGCGAATTCAGAATTGTTTCCGGCAAAGTGCTTGGCCGTCGCGACGACGTGTTGACCCTGGATTCCTCGAATCACCGAGACTGCCATTCTCGAGGCCAGAAAGGGATCCTCCCCGAAATATTCGAAGTTGCGGCCGTTCATCGGTGCGCGGTAAATGTTCATGCCGGGGCCGAGAATGAAATGCACTCCACGCGCGCGGGCATCCTGACCCATGGCGGCGCCGAAACGCTGCGCCAGATCGACATCCCAGGAAGCGGCCAGCGCGATGCCGGCCGGGTACGCAGTCGTAAGCCCATAATCGTGTACGCCCATCGGGCCGTCGGACATTTTCAGGGAAGGAATTCCGAGTCGGGGGATCGAACGAGTGTAGAAGTCGTTGATGCCGCCGATCATCTCGATCTTTTCGTCGAGCGTCATCTGGCTCAGCAGCGAATCCACGCGTTTCTCGATATCTGCTTTCGATGGCGCCGATTGAGTCAGACCAAATGGCGCAACCGACAGCAGGATGATTGCGATTGCGAAGGTTCGTGCCCTCAAGATCGCTCGCTTCATTCCCGTGTCCTCTCGATTTTCGAATCCAGCATAACTCAACTCTTCCATCACGTTTTTTTCGTTTGACTATCGCGCGGGTCGAATCCACACTAAGCGCTCGCATGTCTTCTCGTCGGAAATTTATCTCCGGTTCCGCCGGCGCCATCGCCGGAGCACTCGCCGCGTCCAAGTCATGGGCGAGCGAAACGGGCGCTCAGCCGTGCATCACAGAGGTTGCCAGCCTATGCGGAAGATGGCTCTTCCGCACCGATCCCGACGATCGCGGGATGAAGAACAGGTGGTACAGCGCAACTGTCTCCGGTGAAGATTGGCGAACCGTCACCGTCCCTCACACCTGGCAGGTGGAAGCTCCGCTCACCGGCTATCGCGGCGTCGCGTGGTATTGGCGGACTTTCGATTTCCCGCGAATGTGTGCTGCTAACGGTGAGCAGGAGCACACCGTGCGTGTGGAGTTCGAGGCGGTCTTCCATACCGCGACAGTGTGGGTCAATCGCAAACTCGCGGGGGAGCACGCGCGCAAAGGCTACACCGCGTTCACGCTCGATATCACGAATCTCTTACATTGGGACCAAAGCAATACCATCGCAGTCCGCGTGGACAATGCCTTCAACCAGCACATGGTGCCTCGCGGCCAGTCAAGCGACTGGGCGAATGACGGAGGCATTTACCGGCCGGTGCAGCTTCTCATCACTCCAAAGACATTTGTCGAACGCGTCGATGTCGACGCAGTGCCCGACCTCTCCAGCGGACAAGCGAAGCTGACGATCACGGTGTACATCCGAAACACCAGTGCGAACACGTGGAGCGGCAAGGGTTCCTTCCGAGTCGCGAGAGAGGAAAACGGGGAATCTCAGCCCGTTTTGACCGGTTCAGCGAGCAAAACTCTTTCCGTCAAGGCGGGCTCAGTCGAAACGCTCACAGTTCGGGCCACATTGCCCGATGCCAAGCTGTGGCACTTTGATCATCCCCATCTCTACCGCCTCGAGTTTTCAATCGCAGATAGCCGCCGCGGACACACCTTCACGACGATCTTCGGCGTGCGCAAGCTTGAGATCCGGGATGGCGCGTTCTTCCTTAATGGCGAACGCGTGCGACTGATGGGCGTGGAACGTATGGCGGGTAGCAATCCCGAGTTCGGTATGGCAGAACCAGGTGAGTGGATTATCCACGACCATGCGGACATGAAACATCTGAACTGCATCCTCACCCGCGTTCATTGGCCCCAGGACAAACGCGTTCTGGACTACTGTGACCGGCATGGCATATTGATGCAGACCGAGGTTCCTGCCTGGGGTTCGGACACTTTCAATGGCATGACTACTGAGCCCGATGAAGACATCCTGCAAAATGCATACGAGCAATTGCGCGAGATGATTGCTCGGGACTTTAATCATCCATCGGTTGTCGTGTGGGGGCTATGCAATGAAATCTGGGGACAGAATGCGCCAGCGTACCAGTTTGCCAAGCGCATGATCGAGGAAGCCAAGCGGCTGGATCCGGGCCGTCTGTGCTCCTACGCTTCAAACTCGCTGAGCGACACGCCGGAGCGCGATGTCTCCGGGCTGATGGACTTTGTCGAGGCTAACGAATACTACGGGACATGGGCTCCTGGAACGGCGGCGGACGCAGCGCATTATCTAGATCAGATTCACGCAGCATTCCCGGGCAAGCCCATCGTTGTTTCTGAATACGGGTATTGTGCCTGCACACCCGAGCGGCCGGAAGGCGATGAGCAAAGGATGCAAATCCTGCGCTCCCACGACGCGGCGATCCGCTCGAAGGATTTTGTCGCCGGAGCAATCTTCTTCTGTTACAACGACTACCGTACTCACATGGGAGATCGTGGAGTGGGCTCGTTGCAGCAGCGAGTCCACGGCGTGGTTGATGTATATGGCGCGCGGAAGGCGTCGTATGAAGTTCTCAGGAGCGAGTCCAGCCCGATTGAATCGCTCAGGGTCGAACGCGACGGGAACAAGTTTTACATTCGGATCAAAACCCGCGGCGATCTTCCGATGTACACACTCCGCGGGTACAAGCTGCGAGGTCTGTTCTTCGGCCAGGGCAACATTCCGGTTGAGCGACAGGAAGTGGAAATGCCAGACGCCGCGCCCGGTAGTGAGACGAAGGTAGAACTGGCATTTAGCCAGTCCGAATCGCCGCGGCACTTGCAGTTCGACGTGGTGCGTCCCACGGGTTTCTCGGCGTATCTCTTCGATTGGAAGCCCTAGCCAACCGCACGCCCCAGCACAAACTAATCCAGCGGCCGCGGAATTTAAATCGTCGTCAGACCTGCAGATTGTGAAGGTAGGGAACGCTGGCTTTCATCATTTCCAGGTCCATTTCGACGAAGTAATTCTTTATGCCGCCAGTCTTGGCTGCGGTAAAGATTTTCTTCCAATCCAAAGAGCCCTGCCCCACCGGCACTATTTTCTTGGTCTCCGCCGACCAGCCTTGCACGTGCATGGAAATGAAGCGGCCGGGATACTTCGTGAAATATTCCGCAGCATCGTAGCCGCGGCTGATGGTAGAAACCTGGAACTGGAACTTCACCAGCTTGGGATCGAGGAGATCGAACAGCACGTCATAGGTACGCTTGCCGTCAACCGTCGAGAGTTCGAAGTTTTCGTTGTGCAGTCCCTGCTGGATGCCCGCCTTTGCGGCCTGCTCGCCCATTTTGTTGTACTCGTCGGCGGCTCGCTTGACGTCATCCATCGTCGGGTTCTTGGGGCCGTCGAGGCTGGCCACTAGCATTTGGGTGAGGCCTACATCTTTCGCCCAGGCAATCGCGGCAGGCTGATCCTTCCTGAGTTCGTCGATGCCGAAGTGAGAGCTCACACAACCGACTCCTGCGTCACTTAAAATTTTGCGGAGTTCTGCTCCTTTGTATTTGGCGAGGCCGGCGAAACCGTTGTCGGCGTAACCCACCGGCGAGCACAGTTCGATCATCTGAAATCCAGCGCCGGCCAGCACCTTGATCGTGCCGGGAAAGTCCTGCTCGATCATTTTTCTGACGGGCCAGGTCTGACATCCGATGGGAATGCCCAGGGGATTGGCGCGAAGATCGAGCACGCCGGCGGAGAAAAAGCTGGCTGCAGCGGTGTATGTTGCCGCAGTCTTCAGAAAGTCTCTTCTCGAAAGTTCAGACATTGATGCCTCCTCATTTCAGCAGCGTGTTCGCTAGAGTTCCCAACCACTGCGGCGTTCCGGCTTGACATACTTCTGAGCGACCTCGGAGTTCACGCTCAGGGTGGAACGATCCCATGTAAGCTTCTGTCCCATGCGAGAGGCTACGTTGCCCAGAAGTAGTGTCTCGGTGACGAGGCCTTCAAACTCGAAGTTCCCACCGGGTTTCACATTGCCGCCCTTGCAGGCGTCGAGCCATTCGCGCTCGTTTCCGGGCGAGCGCGGAAGAGTCTTCGGCGGCTGTTTGTAGCTGTCCATCTTTGTTTGGGGAATCAGCTTGGGACTGGCGCCATTGAAGCTACAGAGAATCTTTCCGCGGTCTCCAATGAACAGCAGGCCTTCATCTTCTTCGCCGTCTCCCTTGAGAGGACGGTTTTCTTCCAGTTCCTCCGGCCGCGCTGGCTTCAGACCGCCGTCGTACCATGTGAACTTCACTGGAGGCATGTCGCCGCGGGCTAGAAAGTTATAGCGGACGATCGAGGCCAGAGGGTAAGTCTCGTCGTAGCGGTCGCTGGAGCTCGATTCCACGCTCACGGGCGCTTCGAGTTTCAAAACCCGAAAGATTGTGTCGAAACTGTAGGAACCCATGTCGCCCAGAGCTCCACAACCGAAATCGGTCCATCCACGCCACACAAAAGGAAGATAGGCGTGGTTGAAAGGACGTTCGGGCGCCGGGCCGAGCCAGAGGTTCCAGTCCAAACCTTCGGGCACCGGCTCAGTTTCCTTGGGGCGTTCGAGTCCTTGCGGCCAGAAGGGACGGCTCGACCAATTCTGAACCTGGCGCACGGGACCGATGGCGCCGTCCCAAATCCACTCACAGAGTAAGCGAGTGGCTTCGGACGCCTGGTTGCCCACTGCGATCTGCGTGGCCACGCCCGTTTCCTTGGCGATCTCGGCGATGCGGCGTGCTTCATAAATGGTATGCGTCAGAGGCTTCTGGCAGAAGACATGCTTGCGCTTCTTCATGGCTGCGGCGGAGATGGCCGCATGCAAGTTGTCCGTGGTACACACCACGACGGCGTCGAGATCTTTCTGCTTCTCCAGCAACTCGCGGAAGTCCGTATAAGCTGCACAGCCGTGATACTGGCCGGACCGCTGCTGAGTACCATAGTAGCCGTCTACGATTTTCTGGCATGGTTCGCGGCCGGCGACGCCACCGGTAACAGCGAGCGAGTGAGACAACCGAATGGGCTGGTCAGGGCTGAGCCAATCCCAGCCGCTATTGACGCCGAGCAACTTGCGGACGGAATTGCAGAACTCATGCGTACTCCATTGCGGATAATCCGCGCCCGACTTGTTGCAGTCGCAGACCGCGACGCCCTGCACGTCGGGCTCCCGCAAGAAATGCAGCATGACCCGCAAACCCTGGGCGCCGACGCCGATGAAAGCAATATTGACCTTGTCGCTGGGCGGAACATAGCCCACGCCGCCCAACACACGGCGCGGAACAATCGAAAAACCAATCGCCGCTGCGGCAGTTTGTCCTAAGAACGTACGCCGCGAAACTGAGCCCACTTCCCTGCTGCGCGATCGCCCTTGATTCTTCACGATTTCCTCCGTTGACTACACCTCACAGATACCAAACCCCTCTCGACGCTGTTCCTCGTGAAATAACTTTACGCTGGTATTGCTTCAACCCGGATACTGTAAACGAATCAGAGGCGAGCGTGTGCGAAAGTTGCGTCGCAGATGTCGACGCCTCGACTGCCTCCGACATCTGAAAGGGTTGAGCAGCACATTTCAGTCGCGTGGTGAGGATTGGGCCGGCAGCGGAAATACCGTCTAAGTGATTGATTGATAACCCAAGGAGCGGAATAGATCCGCACATTCTTTCGTGTCTGAAAGGTGGAATCCGGCGTGCACATGTTATGGCGCGAGGATGCCGAAGGACAAAGCTAGTGTTCGGCTCCCGGATTTCTAAAACTTGAGGAGAATGATCCATGAAAAAGCTTAGAGGCCTTATGCTCGCGGTCGTGACGTTTTCGTTGATGGTGACCGTGGCTGCGTTTGCAAAAGACAAGAATCATCACAGTGTTGTGATTCCAGAAACGTTGCAACTGGGAACCACACGACTGGCACCTGGGGAATACACGATGGAGTGGAGCGAGAGCGGAGCGACAGCCGAGGTCAGCTTCGTCCAGAATGGAAAGAGCGTAGCACAGGCACCGGCGAAGATCGTGAACCTGGCTCGTCCATCCGCATCTGATTCACTGACTACCAGGACGACGACGGACAATACGAAAGCTCTCGAGGAGGTTCAGTTCGGCGGACATAAGGAAGCTTTCTCGTTCAGCGACACCCCAGCCGGGGAGTGAATACTGTCTATTCAAGAGCGGGCACGCGCCCGCTCTTTTCTTTTCCCTCGCTGTTTTTCTCGGCGCGCTTCGAGCCCAAGCTGGCTCGGAGTTCCACTCTTCCTGTTCCGTACTCAATCCTACATTCTCGAATCGCACTCTCCTATTGGAGCATCGCCGGCTTTAATGTGCGTCGGGGTGCTGTCGAGGCCTCGACAGGCCGTGCATCCCTAACATTTTGATCCTCCACCTTCAGGCCGCTAACCCCTTGCGCTTCTTCAAGTCTGAGAGCGCCACGCGGAGTCTGACAGTTGGTATGGGGCGTGCACTTACTCATGGCAAGTGGGGATTTCGCTCTCACCGATTCATAGGAGCAGTAGAACGGGACGCGTTTTATTTGAGTCCTGCGTGAGGCAGATATGTGGATTGTCCGGCTCGCTTTGCGGCGGCCTTATACCTTTGTTGTGCTTGCGATCTTGATTCTTATCTTGGGGGCGTTCTCCATCGTCCGGACGCCGACCGATATCTTTCCAAATATCAATATTCCGGTCGTCAGCATTGTCTGGAGTTACAACGGACTGAACGCGCAGGACATGAGCGACCGCATCGTCTCTGTGACCGAGCGCTCGCTTACAACCACCGTCGACAACATCGAGCATATCGAGTCGCAGTCGCTCAATGGGATCGCCGTGGTGAAGGTTTTCTTTCAGCCCACCGCGAGCGTTGAGCGAGCCATCGCGCAGGTGACAGCGGTTTCGCAGACTCAGCTGCGGCAGTTGCCCCAAGGGACCACTCCTCCTCTGGTCATCAGCTATAGCGCGTCCAGCGTGCCGATTCTGCAGCTCGCGCTTTCTGGCGGGAAGCTCTCTGAGCAGCAACTGAATGATTATGGGCTCAACTTCATCCGTACGCGGCTGATCACAGTGGACGGTGCGTCGGTTCCTTATCCATATGGCGGCAAGCAGCGGCAGGTGCAAATCGACCTGGACACGGCTGCGCTGCAATCGAAAGGCCTGTCGCCGCTCGATGTGGTCAACGCCATCAGTGCGCAGAATCTTATTCTGCCTTCAGGTACAGCGAAGATCGGATCGAAGGAATATGACGTCGATATCAACGGCAGCCCCACCGACATCGCGGGTTTGAATCAGTTGCCGATCAAAACGGTGGGCACCAGCACCATTTACATCCACGATGTTGGTTGGGTGCGGGATGGATTTCCTCCACAAACGAACATTGTGCGCGTGGATGGGCAGCGTTCCGTTCTGCTGACGATTCAGAAGGCGGGCAACGCCTCGACGCTAGATGTTATCTCCGGCATCAAGTCGCTGCTTCCGCAGATCAAGGCAAGCCTGCCGCCGGAACTCGACATCAAGCCGCTGGCCGACCAGTCCGTCTTTGTGCGCGCGTCGATTGACGGAGTGATCAAGGAAGCGACGATTGCCGCGTGCCTGACTGGCCTGATGATCCTGATTTTCCTGGGAAGCTGGCGCAGCACTCTGATCATTGCGGTTTCGATCCCCCTGTCGATTCTGACTTCGATCATCGTACTTAGCGCGCTGGGCGAAACGATCAACATCATGACCCTTGGCGGACTGGCTCTGGCGGTCGGGATTCTCGTCGACGACGCCACGGTCGAGATCGAGAATATCAATCGAAATATCGCGCAGGGGAAAGAGATTCAGCAGGCGATCCTCGATGGCGCGCAGCAGATCGCAGTTCCTGCATTTGTTTCGACACTCTGCATCTGCATTGTGTTCGTTCCGATGTTCTTTCTGACCGGTGTCGCTCGATATTTGTTCGTGCCACTGGCGGAATCTGTTGTGTTCGCCATGCTTGCTTCTTATTTGCTCTCGCGAACATTGGTGCCGACCATGGCTAAGTATTTGTTGCGTGGGCACGAACAGGAAGCTGGGCACATATCTGGGTCGAGCCGTAACCCTCTGGTTCGCCTCCAAATTCGCTTTGAGGAAGCCTTCGAACATCTACGGGAGCGCTACCAGCGGGTGTTGGAGGGTTGCCTGAACCATCGGAGAGCTTTTCTGGTGGGAGTGCTGGCTTTTTCCATCGTCTCTCTAGCGTTGCTGATCCCGTTCCTCGGGCAGGATTTCTTCCCTAGCGTTGATAGCGGCCAGTTCAAGCTGCATCTCCGTGCGCCTACCGGGACTCGCATTGAGGAAACGGCGCGACTGTGCGACCTCGTAGAACAGTCGATCCGCCAGCAGATTCCGCCGGCGGAAGTTTCAAGCATCATCGACAACATCGGGATTCCGTACAGCGGCATCAACCTGTCCTACAGCAACTCGGCGCCAATCGGGCCGGCCGACGCGGACATACTGGTCAGTCTGTCAACCGACCATCGGCCGACCGACAAGTATGTGCACGACCTGAGGGTCAGTTTGGCGGAACGCTTTCCGGGAGTAACGTTTTCGTTTTTACCCGCCGACATCGTCAGCCAGATCCTGAACTTCGGACTGCCTGCTCCGATTGACATCCAAGTGGCCGGCAATGATCTGGAGGGAAACCGGCGCTACGCCGACAATGTGCTGCAGAAGATCCGAGGCGTCCCCGGCACCGCAGATCTGCGGATTCAACAGCCTTTCGATCAGCCCGAACTTTATATTGACGTCGACCGCACCAAAGCCAATGAAATTGGATTCACGCAGCACGACGTTGCGCAAAATCTGCTGGTCTCACTCAGCGGCAGCTTCCAGACCTCGCCAACGTTCTGGCTCGATCCGAAGAACCGCGTCAGCTATTCGATCGCTACCCAAACACCGCAGTACCGGATTCAAACCTTGCAGGACGTTGAGAACATTCCTGTAACTGGAACCAACCCGGCAGCCCCGCCAGAGATATTGGGCAGTCTGGCCTCGGTAACGCGGCAAGTACATATGCCGGTGGTTTCGCACTATGACATTCGTCCAGTGATCGACATTTATGGCTCGGTACAAGGCCGCGATCTGGGCGCGGTAGCGCGCCAGATTAATCAGATCATCACGGAGACGCAAAGTTCGCTTCCCCGTGGGTCGCAGGTGATTGTGCGCGGGCAGGTAAGGACGATGCGGTCTTCTTACATCGGCCTGCTGTCAGGGCTGGCGTTCTCCATCATGCTGGTCTACCTGTTGATCGTGGTGAATTTCCAGTCATGGCTTGATCCGTTCATCATCATCTCGGCGCTACCGGCGGCTCTGGCGGGAATCGCATGGTTCCTCTTCGTCAGCCACACCACGGTCAGTGTGCCAGCCCTCACAGGGACCATCATGTGTATGGGCGTGGCCACGGCGAACAGCATTCTGGTGGTGAGTTTTGCGACCGAACAGATGCAAGAAGGAAAAGATGCGATTGCGGCGGCGCTCGAAGCGGGATATACGCGATTTCGTCCGGTGTTGATGACTGCCTTGGCCATGATCATCGGCATGGTGCCGATGGCTCTGGGATTAGGAGAAGGTGGCGAGCAGAATGCTCCGCTGGGCCGAGCGGTGATCGGCGGTCTGCTGTTTGCCACGGTCGCAACTCTGCTATTCGTGCCAACCCTGTTCAGCCTGCTGCACGGATCCCGCCGGAGCGCGGATGGGCAGGAAAGCGAATCGAATCTTCAAGAGTCCCGGTAAGAAAGTGGGGGAGTATGCCAGTTGAAACAG
>CABECY010000408.1_pt1 | contig 13622 bp, 8 predicted proteins | sample 3422681 | NCBI WGS metagenome assembly CABECY01 (sample SAMEA5534328, study PRJEB31848) | metagenome | biome: tundra; feature: field; material: soil | place: USA | collected 2013-05 | depth 0.15 m
CAACGTACCCTGCGGCGGGATCACATTGACCTGTCCGTTGTATGAGATCGGAGTTCGCAATGAAACCACGCTGCCGTCCGCGCACTGATAGTTAGGATTCGTACTGTAGGGATTAAAAATCGTCCCCGTATCGAAGGTATCGGCCGGGCTTGGAGTTGCACAGGGCGAAAACGTCTGTCCCGTCAGTCGGTCGGTGAAATCGCCGCCTCGCTCCGCAGCGGTCGGAACCGTGGACAAGAATGGGTTACTCGCCCGCAAGCGTGATCCCTGATAGTCGCCGAACAGGAATGTCTTGTTCTTCTTGATGGGTCCACCTAGGAAGGCCCCAAACTGGTTTCGCTTAAACGGCTGCTGACCCTGGTTGAAGTAGTTGACCGCGTCCAGTTTGTCGTTGCGGATGAACTCGTAGACACCGCCGTGAATTCGGTTTGCGCCTGACTTCAGCACGACGTTTACAGCCGCGCCGCCGCGTCCAAACTCCGCGCTCATGGAGTTCTCTTCGGTCTTGAACTCCTGGATGGCATCCGGCGGCGGCAGCACAACGACCCCACCCAAGCCGAACTCATTGTTGTCGACGCCATTCAGGAGGAAGTTATTGTTCGAGACTCGCAGCCCATTCACGGAGATCGCTTCATTGGCCCGTTCGTTCTCGAAAACACCCCCGCTGACGTTGGTTCCGGTTTGACCGCCATTCGCCCCGGGGCCAAGGTAAGCGAGTTGGATGAAGTTTCTGCCATTGAGAGGCAGGTCGGAAATTCGCCGCTCCGTCTCGACCGTGCCCAGAGAAGACGATTCCGTCTGCAACAGAGGCGCGGCACCCGTAACCTCGACAGTCTCCGAAGCCGCTCCGAGTTTGAGCATCAGATCGACGCGTACGCTCTGATTCACCGCAACGTCGACGCTCGCCTGCACCGTCTTTCCAAAACCTTGCTTGGTGGCTAAGACCGAGTAGGTGCCGATTTTGAGAAGGTTGGCGTTGTAACTCCCTTCTTCGTCTGTCGTGAGATGAACCGACTGGCTTGTTTCCAAGCTGGTGATGGTGATCCGCGCGTTCGCAATGCGAGCTCCCGAGGGATCGGTGACCGTGCCTACAATGGCTCCCCGGTCGACTTGGGCTATGGCGGGTATGGTGGCAATCAGAAGAGAAGCGAGAAACGCCAACATCGAAACCACGGCATAGACGCTGCGCGGCATAGGTCCCCCGTCGCATGCCCGAATTCGCCTACTTGAGTATGCGAGTGAATTGGTTTATTAAAACGTTTAAATCCTGAGCCAACCCAACGGGCCCTGTCAAGAAAAAATGCAAAAGATGCCGAATAAATATCAACTTTCTCTTGACAGCGGGAGGAAACGTATAGCAGTCTGAAAACGTTTTAATAAACCATTTCACTACACCGACGAAAGGTTCGCTTATGCGCACCGGTTTGGCTTGTTTCTTTCTCGTGTTCTTGTCGATCGTGGGACTTCAGGGACAGCAAACGCGCCTGGAAAACCTGCAGAATAAGACGATTCTGGTGTTCACCCCCCATCCTGACGACGATGTGTTTGGGGCGGGCGGCACGATTGCCCTGCTGAACCGCAATCACAATAAGGTCTACATCGTGGTGTACACCAATGACGACAAAGGTTCCTACGACCCGGAGATGAGTTCGCAGCGTCTGGCACGAATCCGCCGCGCCGAACAGGAAGTTTCCGAAGCACAGCTGGGCACATCGAAAGAGAACATTCTGTGGATGGGATACGACGACGGCATGCTGGAATATGCGCCCCAGCCGAAACTGACCGAGGAAGCGACGGCCATTATTCGTCGCATACGGCCGGATGTGCTATTGAGTGTTGATCCGGGCGAATGGTACGAGCGTTGGCACAAAACCGACCATCGCATGGCCGCGTTCAACACTATCGATGCGGTGCGTGCCGCCGAATTCTGGCTCTATTTCCCCAATCAAAAGCTGCAGATGGGACTCGAACCGTACCAGGTGCCCGAAATCTATTTCTTCTATCCTTCACCGCAGGAATCGAATTACTTCGTCAACATTGACAGCGCCGCAGAGCTGAAGTTCGATGCCGCCTGCAAACAAGTGAGCCAGTTTGAACCTGCAGTTCACAAGTATCGGGCGGATTGGGACCTTAAGGACATGGAGAAGGCCAAGGACGAAATGCGGCGTGAACAGCCGCGCAAGGACGGACATTACGTGGAAGCGTTTCGCTACTCAACCGGATTCAACCAGTATTAGGGGCAACAAGGAGACCAATACATGTCTGCACTGGCATTGCTCGGAGGCACGAAAGCAAAGAACAAGGCGTTTCCTGTTTGGCCGTACTACGACCAGAATGAAGAGCGCGCTCTCAGAGAAGTTCTGGAGAGCCGAGTCTGGTGGCGCACGCCCGGAACCAAGACTCTGGAGTTTGAGCAAGAATTCGCCAAATTTCACGGAGCGCGTCACGGGATCGCCGTGACCAACGGAACCGCTGCCTTGGAAGTTACCATGGCTGGCCTTGGCATCACCGCGGGAGATGAAGTGATCGTGCCGGACTTCACCTTCGTCGCCACCGCGAGTGCGGTGCTGTTTGCGAATGCGCTTCCGGTACTGGTGGATGTCGACCCCGAAACGTATTGCATCGATCCCGACCTGGTGGAAGCGGCGATCACGCCGCGGACGAAGGCAATCATCGCGGTGCACATGGGCGGACATCCAGCGGATCTCGATCGGCTCAAAGAAATCGCCAGCAGCAAAGGACTGGCGCTGGTTGAGGATTCGGCGCACGCGCATGCCAGCGAGTGGCGCGGGCAGCGCATCGGCACGTTTGGCGTCGCGGGCACCTTCAGTTTTCAAGCGAGCAAGCTGATGACCGCCGGCGAAGGTGGGATGATCATTTCCAATGACGATAAATTTGAAGTACAAGCGCGGTCGGTGCATGACTGCGGCCGCATGCCGGGTGAATGGTTCTACAGCCACTTCATTTACGGATCGAACTACCGGCTCAGCGAATGGCAGGGCGCGATTTTGAACGTGCAGCTGAGCCGCCTCGACGAGCAGACCAAACGACGCCATCAAAACTCGCGGTTGCTGGACAGTTTGCTGAGCAAGATCCCCGGCATCACACCTCAAAAGCTCGACGACCGGTGCACGCGGAACGGGCAGTATGCCTACATTTTCCATGTGAACAAGAAGAAGTTCGCGAAAATTTCTACCGAACGCTTTATCGCAGCCATGAACGCAGAGGGCATTCCGAACCAGGCAAGTTATCCGCCACTTCATGAGTTGGACATGTTTCGCAATGGAGAGTATCGCAAGCGGCTCAGCGGAAAACAGGCGAAGCAGAAACATTCGTTCCTGAAGAAGAAATTCCCAGCGACACAGAAGGCGGCTTGGGAAACGGTCTGGATTCCGCAGCCTGCGTTATTGGGAGACGAAGAAGACATGCACGAGATCGCGGCCGGACTGGCCAAGATCCAGAAGAGTGCGAAGGAGCTTGCCTAGGAGCCTGGCAACCTCACGACCATGTTCGAGCGATTCTCATACCGGGGCTGGAACAACGCTTACAGGCTGTCGAACGAGGTCATCGAACTGGTTGTGACCGCGGATGTCGGTCCGCGGATTCTCTTCTTCGGCTTTCGCAATGGCGAGAACCAACTGCACGAAGTCGCGGAAGATGCGGGCAAGACTGGCGGTTCCGAGTTCCGCTTGTATGGTGGCCACCGCTTGTGGGCTTCTCCGGAAGTGGAGAGAACGTATTATCCGGACAATGCCCCGGTGGCGGTGTCACAGCGCGATAACACCGTTCGCTTTGCGGCGCAGGTAGAGGAGCTGACTCCCGGCACAAACCTGCAAAAGGAACTCGAGATTGCGTTGGCGGCAACGGGCTCGCAGGTTCGGATCACACACCGCATCAGGAATCACGATGCGCAATCGACTACGCTCGCGCCGTGGTCACCAACGATGATGCGATCGGGAGGACGCGCGATCCTGCCGCTTTCTCCCAGAATTGCGATGGATAAGGATCACTATTTGCCGGTTGGAGTTTTCGGCATGTGGTCGTTCACGGATTTTGCCGACCCTCGCTGGGTGCTCGGCACCTCCTACATCCAACTGCGTCAACTGGCACATTCCCAAGGCCGCTTCAAAGAGCAGATGGGGGGCATCTACAACTCGGCTGGCTGGGGAGCTTACTTCTGCCGGGGCGATCTTTTTGTAAAGCGCGCGGCGGTGATTAGCGGCGCCCGGTACCCCGATTTCGGCTGCAATTTTGAAGTCTTCACCAACCCGGATTTCCTCGAACTGGAAACCCTTGGCCCTCTGGTCGAATTGCAACCGGGAGAAATGGTGGAACATGTGGAGCACTGGTGGCTGTTTGGTCACGTGCCCGGCGGAGAAAACGAGGAGTGGATTGAGTCGACCGTGGTTCCGTTAGCGGAGCAAACGGCTGCTTCCTCGAAAAGCACAAATGCCTTGTAGCCGGTATTGCGGGACACAGGAGAGAACGATGAAGAAATGCTTGGCAGGGTCATGGAGTCATCCGGCCGTAATTCTCACTTCTGTTGTTTTTCTGTTTCTGATTCCGCTGAGCTTGCGGGCTCAATCTTCGCGCCCAGTCCCTGACCACGTCCCTCCTAAGCGGTCATCGCAAATTCACGATGGTTTTGGTATTAACTCTGATATGCCGCGCGATCCCTATCTTCCATGGGACCGCTGGTGGTGGACGCGCATGTTCGATGCCGGTTTCAAGTGGGCTCGCATCGGACAATATGAAAACAGCTCCGACCGCACCAGTTGGGACTGGATCGAACAGAAACGTGGGGTATTTTCCAGTTCGCCGGAACTCGAGGACTTCGTCGATTCACTCGTCGACAACGGGGTCGACATCCAGGTGCAGTTGATTTATGGCAACGTGATGTACACGTCGCCCAGCGGCAAGCGCCCGGATGTGAGTATCCCCGAGACGGGATCTTTTCATAACGATGACCGGAGTTTGTATTCGGTGTTTTGGCCGCCGACTACGCCGGAGCAAATCGCTGCTTTCAACCGATACTCCGGGTGGATGGTGAATCATTTTCACGATCGTATTCACTACTGGGCTTTGTGGAATGAACAAGACATTGGTTACTGGAACCCTTGGGGCAACCCGGAGCAGTTTGGAAAACTTTTGGGCCCTTTTATCGAAACCGTGCACCGAACTGATCCGCAAGCCAAAGTGATCTATGGCGGTCAGGCAGACCCAACCCGGGACTTCACGCAGCGGGCTTTCGATGCCTGCCAGTGTGCCGCGGGAGTCGACGTGTATGCCTATCACACCTACCCGGGTTACGGGCAGAACATGAATCCGGAAACCATGGATTACGGCGCTTACCAAGCGGAATCTCCGCGGGCGTTGCGGGATCTGGTCAAGCATTATCCTGGGGTGAAACCCGACATCCCATTCTTCGATGACGAGTTCAACTCGATTCCTGCGTGGGTAGGTTCCGATGAGTCGGTGCAGGCAAAGTATGTTCCGCGAGGTTTCGTCTATAACCTGGCGGCAGGAGTGAAGACGTTTGTCTGGCTGCTGGCTGCGGGAACGGACGGGAATGAGTACGACGATTTTGGAATCATTCACGGACTCACGAATCACGACACTGACTTCACGCCGCGCCCGGTCTTTTCCGCATTGCAGAACACGAACGCGCTGTTCTCGGATACCAAGTTTGATCCGTCGATCGAAGTCGGCGGTCCGGACCTGCCGGCGCTGCGGCGGCAGGCTGGCTTCCCTTTCCTGGGGTATGGGTTCCGATCGGACAAAGGAAAGGCGATCGTGGCGTACTGGCTGGCCGCACATAGCTTTCCGGGAAATACATTTCCCGCGCTGTACGCCACGCTCTCATTGAAGAACACGGGCATTACGCATCCGGTTCTGGTCGATGTTATTTCCGGCGAGATCAAACCGGTCAAGTGGAAACCGGGCACTACCGACACACTCGAAGGTCTGCCGGTCAAAGACAGCATCATGGCAGTCACGGACGAGAGCTACTTCGATTGGCCAGTTCTTCCGGAAGCTCCGAGTTCGCTGAAGCTCTCGGTGGCGGGCAATACCGCGAAACTAAGCTGGCAGGTTCATGGCGGCGGTCCCACAGGTATCGTGATCGAGCGCCGGATCGACGAGGGTGACAGCACGAAGAAGAATTGGAGTCGAATCGCAAAACTGCCAGCAACAACGACCGAGTACAGCGACTCCACTCTCAAGAAAGGTGACCGCATCGCTTACCGGGTGCGCGCAGTCAATGCTGATGGCGAGTCTGCTTACTCCAACATCGCCCGCGGAGCAATTCCCACCGAACCCTGACGGGGAATGATCGCTTGCTGCCATTGAGCACGAGGGTCCCTCGCAGCTCTACTTGTCTCGACGCTGCCATCTCACGACAACGCCCATGCTGTCGTGACTGCCTCTACGGCTGCACAACTTGTTTGACCGACGCCGAACTCTTCGCGATGTTTGAATCTCCGTAGTAGGTCGCCGTGACCACATCTGAACCCGCTGGCAATAACGACGTCATAAATGTCGCTTTGACGCCGCTAAGCTGAGCCGTTCCCAGCACCGTCTTCCCTGTCGTGAATGTAACCGGACCAGTTGGGGTGACGGTCGGCGAGGAGATCTTCGCAGCGAAGATCACCGCCTCGCCGACCATGGACGGGTTCGGTGAGGCCATAATCGTGGCTGCACCTGTGTCACGGCGCCTAAGAGAACTTGATCACGCTCTGCTCCACGTGTCACGCGAGTACACATCAACGCTGAGGAAACGGCAAGACGCTTTCCCCTCGCTCTATCAGCGCAGTACGTATTTTGCGGTGCTGTTCTCACCAAATTGTGTGAAAAACTCTCGACCGTCGGATCTCGCGGTTCGCAGTAAGCAGAGACAATCCTTCGACCAGAGCAGTTGCTCCAATAATGTGATCTGCAGAAGTCATTAGGATAAGCCGGCGGCAGCCCGAGCGATCCCACCGCAATACTTCGTTCCATTCTTCACGCTCCAATGGTCCAGAGGGCCTTATCCCTCAATCCCCTGCGCGGATGTCCTAACTCTTCTTCCAACTGGCCTTCTGGCAGTTGTTGTGGTGTACCTCGGATACCTACCCCAACCTCGCAAGAAGCCCCAGACTCAAGATGAGCCCTCCCCCGGGCACGGACAGTCGTAGAGCCGGGGCTACGGTTCATGGCTGACAATGCTGAAGACTGCCGCAAAGGCGATTTACTCGAAGCAACTTGGGAAAGTGGTCGGCGCGTTGCTTCTTGTGGTGGGCCTCACTTTTCTGGTTGGGTGCCAGGGGTTCAGCTCGGGCAAGTCTTCGACTCAACAGCCACTTGGCACTTTGGCTTTGAGCGGAGCCAGCCTGGACTTTGGCAGCGTCACGACGGGTCAGAGCAAGTCCATGACCGCGGCGGCCTCGAATACAGGCACGGTCTCCCTTACCGTAAGCAGTGCCTCGATTTCCAGCAAGTATTTCTCGATGAGTGCGCCCAGTCTTCCGATCACGCTTGGTCCTGGTCAAAGCGCCCCGGTCACTGTTGTGTTCACTCCCAACGCGTCCGGCGCGTTCAGCGCTACGGCTACAATCGCCAGCACCGCCTCCGATAGTTCTACCTCGCTTTCGCTTACGGGAACCGGAGTGGCGAGCGGTCAACTCGATGTGAGTCCGACGACCGAAAACTTCGGAAGCGTCACGGTCGGGAGCCAGAGCAATCAGACGATCACGCTGACCAACAACACCGGAGCCACGGTTAACATTTCGCAAGCCTCGGTGAGCGGCACCGGCTTCAAGCTGAGCGGCATCACCACGCCGCTCGCGCTCAATGCCTCTCAAAGCACTACGTTTACGGTGACCTTTGCGCCGCTAACTTCAGGAAACGCAAGTGGCAGTATCACGATCACTTCGGATGCTCCCAATCCCACGCTGTCGATGTCGCTGTCTGGCACTGGCGTGGCGGCAGGAGCAATGGGGGCGAATCCAACGAGCCTGAACTTCGGAAGCGTGACGGTGGGCAGCAATCAGTCTCTGTCAGAGACTGTGACCAATACAGGCGGCTCCGGCGTCACGATTTCTCAGGCCACTATCAGCGGGTCCGGATTCAGTCTGAGTGGGATCTCGACTCCTGTGACTCTCACTGCCGGCCAGAGTGCGACCTTCACGGTCAAATTCGCACCCCTGTCCGCTGGAACTGCAAGCGGCAACGTCACCATCACCTCAACCGCATCCAACCCGACCCTGACGATACCAGTGACCGGCACGGGAGTTACACAAGGAACACTTGGGTCGAATCCGACGAGTCTGAGTTTCGGGAACGTGACCGTTGGTAGCAACCAGTCTTTGTCGGAAACGGTCACCAATACGGGCGGTTCGAGCGTCACGATTTCTCAAGCCACTATCAGCGGGACCGGCTTCAGTCTGAGCGGGATCACAACTCCGTTGACCCTGGCGGCCGGTCAGAGCACGACCTTCACGGTGACGTATGCACCGCAATCCGCCGCAAACGCGAGTGGCAGCGTAACCATAACCTCTAACGCCTCGAATCCCACCCTTACGATTTCGTTGGCGGGCACAGGACTTGGCTTGGGCGCCTTGGGATCGAATCCGAGCAGTCTCAGCTTCGGGAATGTAATCCTCGGTGGCAATCAATCTCTGACGGAAACGGTCACCAACACAGGCGGCTCGAGCGTCACGATTTCTCAGGCCACCATCACCGGAACCGGCTTCAGCCTGAGTGGAATCTCGACTCCCCTGACCCTCACGGCCGGCCAGAGTGCGACCTTCAGCGTCAAATTCGCACCGCTGACTGCTGCGAGTGCGAGTGGCAACGTCACCATCACTTCGACCGCGTCCAATCCAACCCTGACCATTCCAGTGACGGGCGCGGGAGTCACGCAAGGCACACTGGGGTCGAATCCGACCAGTCTGAGTTTCGGGAACGTAACCGTCGGTAGCAACCAGTCTCTATCGGAAACAATCACCAATACTGGCGGCTCGAGCGTCACGATCTCTCAGGCCACAATCACCGGGACTGGATTCAGCCTGAGTGGGATCTCGACTCCCCTCACACTGACCGCAGGCCAGAGCACGACGTTCAGCGTCGCGTTCGCACCGCTGTCCGCTGCGAGCGCGAGTGGCAATGTCACCATCACTTCGACCGCATCTAATCCCACTCTGACGATACCAGTGACCGGCACCGGAGTTACGCAGGGCACGCTTGGGTCGAATCCGACCAGTCTGAGTTTCGGGAACGTGACCGTCGGTAGCAACCAGTCTCTGTCGGAAACAATCACCAATACTGGCGGCTCGAGCGTCACGATCTCTCAAGCAGCCATCAGCGGGACCGGTTTCAGTCTGAGCGGCATCACAACTCCGCTGACCCTCACGGCCGGCCAGAGCACGACCTTCAGCGTCAAATTCGCTCCGACGTCCGCTGCAAGTGCAAGCGGCAGTGTCACGATCACTTCGACTGCATCCAACCCCACCCTGACCATCTCATTATCGGGCACAGGAGTTGCCCAAGGGACACTGGGGTCGAATCCGACCAGTCTCAGCTTCGGCAACGTAACCGTGGGAAGCAATCAGTCTCTGTCAGAGTCCGTAACCAATACAGGCGGTTCGACTGTGACGATTTCTCAAGTCGTGATCAGCGGGACTGGATTCAGCCTCAGTGGGATCACCGCTCCCGTTACACTGACCGCAGGCCAAAGCGCGACCTTCACCGTCACGTTCGCACCGCTGTCCGCTGCAAGTGCAAGCGGCAATGTCGCCATCACTTCAACCGCATCCAATCCCACCCTGAACATCCCATTGTCAGGGACAGGCACGGCGGCAACGGGTCAGCTCACCGTTACTCCAACCACCCTGGATCTTGGCAGCGTGGTCGTAGGGACGAGCGGAAGCGCATCCGGCAGCCTGACAGCCAACGGCGCGAATGTTACGGTCACCGCTGTGAGTTCGAACAACTCGGTATTCAGTTTGGGCGGCCTCTCGCTGCCCGTTACGATTCCGGCGGGCCAGAGCACATCATTCACGGTGACTTTCACTCCACAGACATCCGGCGCGGTGAGTGCCACACTCACCTTCACCAGCAATGCTCAGCCTTCTACTACGACCGAAACGCTGACAGGGACTGGCACTCCTCCACCACCGCACACCGTCAACTTGTCGTGGAACGCGAGCACGTCGTCGGACGTCTCCGGCTACAACATCTATCGGGCAGTGTTTACAACCTCGTGCGGTTCCTATGCGAAGATTAACTCCGCGCTGATCACGGGCATCCTGTATTCAGACTCCTCAGTAGTGGACGGTACGTCTTATTGCTATGCCTCCACTGCGGTGAATACGAGTAACGAAGAAAGTGGCTACTCGAACATCGTTTCCAACGTCCAAATTCCTCCTTCGTAGCCTTTACTCTCACGCGGACTCGGTGAGAGCTGTGACCGGATGACGCCTCCCGGCCGCTCTTCCCGACGGCAACGATTCGGGAGTTCGGCATCGGGCATGAACCGTACCGGCTGATAGAGAGGATTGTCAAAAGCATGGCGTGCTCCGGGGTACTCGTTGAGTACCACGTCTTTTCCTGCACGACGCAATCGTTCCACATACTGCCGACACCCATCAATGGGCACATAGTCGTCGTTCACGCCGTGAAAGAGCCGAATGGGATTGTTGCTGACATCCTCATCGTTGATATACGGCGTGTCGCATCGAGCATAAAAGGGGATGTAGGCGGCGAACTCGACACTCGTCGGGCCGTATACGCGCCGGAAGCGCCTCATACTCGAATAGAGGGCGACAAAGCCTCCTTTTGAGAATCCCATCACAGCAATCCGGGAGGCGTCGATTTGCGCGTGTTTCGACAGCAGTTCCAGAGCCCGATAGGCGTCCACGATCATCGCCAGGTGTCCAAGCTGTGACTGATCCGTGATTGTCTGAACAATGCCTCGACCTGTAAAGCAGTCCATGAGGAAGGTGGCCACTCCAATCTTGTTCAATTCCTGAGACCACTGGACCTCTCCGGCTCCCGCGCCAGCCGAACCATGGACGAGCACCACCGCTGGAAATCGGCCTGATCCAGGAGGTAGCCGCAGTTCTCCTCCGATCCGCGCCGGTTTGCCTTCCTTCGTGCCGGTCAGAAATTGCCTATCTGTTAGGGTCAGCGTGTCAAGCGAATGGATTTCAATTCTCGCGGTGTTCACAGTCTGGGTCGTGCAAGACTCATCAAAAGGGTGCAGCAGAACGGAACCAGCCACTCGCTCATTCTAATCAGCAGCGCACAACCTTGGGGCTGTCAATCCCTTTCGTGGCATTCCGTGTGTCGACTACTAATTGGGCTTCGCTAACGATGCGGCGATAGTCGTAGTCAGAATGGTCGGTCACGATTACGACGCAATCGTATTGGCCCAGATTTTCCAATTCCGCTCGCTTCATCTGTAGGTCGTATTTGCGGCCCTTGCCGATGAAGGGGAAGTAGGGATCGTGGTAGCTGACCTGGGCTCCGTCCTTCTGCAGGAGCTCAATGATGGTGAGTGCAGGCGACTCGCGCAGATCGTCGATGTCTTTCTTGTAGGCCACGCCCAGGATGAGAACGCGGGCGCCATTCACCGACTTCTTGTGGCGGTTGAGCGCGTGGCTTACCGAGGAGAGAACGTGGTACGGCATGTTGTTGTTGATCTCTCCGGCAAGCTCGATGAAGCGGGTGCGGAAATCAAATTCTTTGGCTTTCCAGGAGAGATAGAAGGGGTCAATGGGAATGCAATGCCCGCCCAGACCGGGACCCGGATAAAAGGGATGAAAGCCGAACGGCTTGGTCGAAGCGGCCGCGATGACCTCCCAGATATCGATGTCCATGCGCAGGCACAACAGCTTGAGTTCGTTGACCAGGGCGATGTTGACGCAGCGATAGATGTTCTCCAGCAGTTTGGTCATCTCCGCGGCGGCGGGCGAGGAGACAGGAACAGTGCGATGGAAAATCGATCCGTAGAGAGTTCCGGCTAACTCCGAAGCTTGAGCGTTGACTCCTCCGACCACTTTGGGGATGTCACGGCGCGCCACAGTAGTGTTGCCTGGATCCTCGCGTTCTGGGGAAAAAGCCACAAAGAATTCCTTCTGAGCATCGGATGCGCCGCGGGCAGCCTTCAGTCCCAGCTTGTTCTCTTTTTCGAGGATCGGCACCATCACTTCTTCCGTAGTGCCAGGATAGGTTGTACTCTCGAGAACCACCAACTGCCCGGGCTGCAGGTGGGGCGCGATGGCGTGTGTGGTATCGGTGATGAAGCTGAGGTCGGGTTCGTGGTATTCGTTCAGTGGCGTGGGAACGCAGATGATAATCGCGTCCATATCCTCGATACGGGCATAGTCGCCTGTGGCTGAAAAACCCTGCGCGTTGGCCGCCTTAATTTCGTCCGCGCCGATGCGGTAGATATAGGATCCTCCCTGCGCGAGAGTATCAATCTTGCGCTTGTCGATATCGAAGCCCGTCACAACGAACTTTTGTTCCGTGAACAACAGAGCCAGCGGCAGACCCACGTAACCCAGGCCAATAATTCCAATCCGCGCCTGGCGCTGTTTAATTTTATTTATCGTTGAATCGATTGTGCGATTTGCGGCAGAGTGATCGGTCATAGCTTTATGAAAGGGCATTTCCAGCGCGGGACACTTTGGATTCTAGCACGCAGCTACCGGACCACCAGAGGCTGCAGGTCGCCGATCACTGCGCGAACCGTGGGAGGTTATCCACTTCAAACTGTGCAGAGGTGGTATTGCTTACGATCGGCTGGAATGAGATTGGGAATCACAGTTCCATATCGCAGGAGTGACTCCGGCCTATTGGTAAACTGGACGCATGAAGGATTGCTGCCAGTTCTACATTGATGGGCTGTGGGTCGATCCCGCCGAAGTTCGAAATTTCACAGTCATCAATCCTGCCACCGAAGAGCCCATTAGCACCATCTCGCTCGGCAGCGGTGCCGATGTGGACCGCGCCGTGGCCGCCGCCAAACGCGCTTTCGAGTCCTATTCGGAAACAAGCCGCGATGAACGCCTGGCGCTTCTGCGCCGGGTTCTAGACGTTTACCAAGCAAAGATGGACCAGATGGCCGAGACCATTTCGCGAGAGATGGGCGCTCCCATCTCCCTTTCGCGAAAGGCACAAGCCCCTGCCGGACTCGGACACTTGGCCGAAATCGTGAAGGTGCTGGAGCACTTCCCGTTCGAGGAACTCAAGGGTTCGACCCTGATGAGAAAGGAACCCATTGGGGTATGCGGCCTCATCACCCCCTGGAACTGGCCCATGAACCAGATCGTAACCAAGGTGGCGCCGGCACTAGCGGCCGGTTGCACCATGGTTCTCAAGCCCAGCGAAATGGCCCCGCTTTCCGCTTATCTATTCGCGCAAATTCTCCATGAAGCTGCCGTCCCGCCCGGTGTTTTCAATCTGGTGAACGGCGACGGGCCTACGGTTGGCGCTGCGATTGCGTCGCATCCTGATGTGGCGATGGTCTCGTTCACTGGATCCACCCGGGCTGGTGTTGCGGTGGCCGTGGCTGCTGCTCCAACCGTAAAGCGGGTGACACAGGAACTGGGGGGCAAATCGGCCAACATTCTTCTGGATGACGC
>CABECY010000534.1_pt1 | contig 12511 bp, 15 predicted proteins | sample 3422681 | NCBI WGS metagenome assembly CABECY01 (sample SAMEA5534328, study PRJEB31848) | metagenome | biome: tundra; feature: field; material: soil | place: USA | collected 2013-05 | depth 0.15 m
GAGCATCACTGCCAAAGAACAAGCGGCTGTCGATGACGAGGAACCCGGTCTTTACCAGAGTCAAGATCAGAAGTGAGAGGCAGACAATTCCCCAGACAAGGCCAGCGAGGAAATGCGGCACCTTGCGGCTGCCGCCGAGACCGTAGACAGAGTTGGGCCGGCGTTCGATCTTCGACATGATCCACGTGACGAGAAGGATGATGAGGAATGGAATCCCTTCGCCGATGCACGCGGCAACTGGAGAAACCTCCGAGCCCGGCTGCGGGCCTTGTGCGGAAGACGGGAAGAATCTGTGGCTGATGCGGTTTGCGCAGAAAGCAAGGGCAGCGAAGAGCGCGATAAAGATGAGCAAGCCCCAGCCCGCACGAAGGCCGTCTTTGCCCACGAAGATCTTGCGGAACGCCGAGGGTTGAGAGCCGGGTATTAGTTCGGCGGGAGGAGTGGGTGCTGCGGGTTGCAAAGTTCCTTCGTGATCCACGGGGTCTCCTGGTGTGGCAAAGGCAATCTTAAGGCGCGCTACGGGCTCACCGGAATCGCGTGCGGTGTTCTTTCAGGATGCAGCGGTCCATCACGACGAAGATCCCCGCCTGGCGCGCCTTCTCCGCGGCCTTCTCGTGGATCACGTCTTCCTGCATCCAGATGGCCGGAACTTTCAGGCGGATGGCTTCGTCGACAATCACCTCCACAAACTCCGAACGGCGGAAGATATTCACGATGTCAATCTTCTCGGGTACGTCACTCAGAGTCGCGTACGCCTTTTCGCCCAGGGACTCCTCGATACGCGGGTTTACGGGAATGATGCGATATCCGTGGCTCTGCATGTAAGCCGTGACGCCATGGCTCGGGCGCAAGGGATTCGAAGAGAGGCCGACGACGGCGATAGTCTTGGCGCGCTGCAGGAGATCGGCAATGGGATCCGGCTGCGTCATTGAGGAGGGGTCGACTCGCCTTACCTCTTGTTGGCTTGATCTTCTTTCTGTTTGTACATTTTCAGCGCCAGATTGCGGATGGTCTCGGAGACTTCCTTGTTGCCGGAGATGTTTTTCAAATCCGCGATTAACAAATTTTTCATCAAGCCCAGGCCCAGATCGAGCGGTGTGCGGGGGTTCGCCACCAGATTTCGCACCACCTTGTAGTTTTTCATGAAGCGGCGCTTCAGCGGAATCTGTCGCAGCACGGCTTCCAGCACATTTTTCTGGCTGGCAATTTTTTCCACTTCGCCGTCGGAGAGTTTGGGAGCCTCGAGAACCGCCAGCGCCACGACCTTGGTGCCGTCGCGAATCAGCAGCGAGCGCTCCTCTTTGTTGCCCTTCAACGCCAACTGGATACGGCCTTTGACGTCGAGGTGGCTGATCTTCTGCAACGCGTTCTCGCGTTTGGGCAGAACGTCGGGCTTCTTGGGTGCTACGGCAGGTCTTGGCGCGATGACTGGGGTCGGGGCAGCGGGCGCGGTGGGTGAAGGAGCTTCCGCGACGTGCGTGTCGGAAAGATGATCCTCGCCCAGGAAATCCACGATCCCGCCGATTGCCTGGAAGGGCTTGTCGCCCACGGCAGCAATGTCGTGCTCGTGTTCCTTGAGATAGACGTTGAGGGCCTCGTCGTCCGCCCACTCGTCTCCGGTCCCGGGGGGCGGCACGGATGCAGCCGTTCCGGCGGAAGCCTCCCTATGTTCAACGGCCAGTGCAGCATCCTCCGAGGCGACGGTGGACACCTGACGAGCGCCGGACAGCAATGTCCGCAGTTCGTCCGCTTGCTCCTTCTCCAGGTAAGGGTTAGCCTGGAGACCCTTGAGCACGCCGCTCAGCGACTTTACGCGCGGACTCTTGATCATCGCCTGAATCGTTTCCCGCAAGGCGCCGATCGCGATCTTAATCAGTTGGCCTTCGGAGATCGCAGGATTCTCCAGAAGCACGGGCAGCAACTTTGGCCGCAGATTGTCTGGCGAGATGAAGTAATCGAGCACTTCGCGCGGCGACTGGGGATCGCTGGCCACCGCCAAGGACGCCTTTTCATCCCATCCAGCCAAAGTCAGGCGAGCCAGATCACCGAACACATGGTTATGCCGGGCGAGATGGACCAAGATCTCGATATTCTCAGCGGGCGGCACCTGCAGGGCTCCACGCGCCGCAAACTGCATCATGTTGGAGGGCAGCTTCGAAGCGCGGAGTTGATCGATCATGCGCGGCATAGCATCATGCCTCGATGGCGGGTGATGATCATCGGCCATTGGAAGTCGGGTCTCCCCCGGCGAGCGCGTCAAGCTCTTTCACGGCCAGTTCCAAGTCCTGCGTGATGCGATTCCGCCAGTGCCGGAGAAATACATCCCGCAAAGTCCGATAGTACCAAAGAGTGCCCTCGCGTCCACCGTTGAACCGTGACCAAACAGATTCGCCGATGGCGCGGTAGTCGCTGAGGATGGAGCGAACGTTATTCAGCTTGTCGGCTGCCGAAACCAGCTTCGTGTCTGCATCTGCGGCCTTCAGGTGGCGGATGTATTTTTCCTTGCGCGCTTGCCACGGGGGCTTGGGATAAGTATCCGCATCGGTGCAGCCTTCGACGACCTTAGCCACTCGGGCTCCGAAGCGGCGGCGGACTTCCTTCAGCATGGGCGCTCCGCCGCAATCCTCAACCACATCGTGCAGAAGGGCCGCGATGGCGAGATCCTCGTCGCCTCCGGCTTCCAGCACCAGAGACGCGACGCCCATCAGGTGAGCAATATAGGGGATAGTAGACGCTTTCCGTGTTTGGCCCTTATGCTTCTCCGCCGCAAACTCGAGCGCTCTTAGGAAGCGAGGGCCGAGCACGATCTTCCGCTGTGCTCTTTGTGTCCGGAGCTTGCCCTGAGCGGGGCCGAAGGGCAGTCGATTTTTCTTGGCGACCGCTTTCACTGCTTCTCTCCCCGCCTCGCTAGCAGATATGCGCGAATAAACGGCTGCAGATCGCCGTCAAGCACGCGGTCGACGTCGCCGACCTCAGCTTTCGTTCGGTGGTCTTTGATCATGCGGTACGGCTGCAGCACGTAGGAACGAATCTGCGATCCGAATTCGATGTCGAGTTTCGAGTCTTCAATCTTCTTGGTGGCGGCGCGCTTCTTCTCCATCTCGAATTCATAGAGCTTGGAACGGAGCATGCTCATGGCGCGCTCTTTGTTCTTGTGCTGCGAGCGTTCATTCTGGCAATTGGCGACCAGGCCCGTGGCAATGTGCGTGATGCGGACGGCAGAATCTGTGGTGTTCACATGCTGTCCACCCTTGCCGCTCGAGCGGTAAGTGTCGATGCGGATGTCTTCCGGCTTGATGACAATTTCAATGCTCTCGTCGATCTCCGGGGAGACGTAAACGCTGGCAAACGAAGTGTGCCGGCGCTTGGCCTGATCGAACGGAGAGATCCGCACCAGGCGGTGCACGCCGATTTCACCCTGGAGGAGTCCGAAGGCATATTCTCCGTTCACGGCGAATGTTGCCGACTTGAGCCCCGCTTCTTCGCCGGGCTGGTAGTCGTAGAGCACGGTCTCAAACCCGCGCCGCTCGGCCCATCTCAGGTACATGCGCAGAAGAATGTCGGCCCAGTCCTGGGACTCGGTGCCGCCGGCTCCGGGATGAATCGTCACGATGGCGTTGCGTCCGTCGTTCTCGCCCGAGAGCAGAGTCTCTGTTTCAAGCCGGTCGAGCAGGTCACGGAGCACGCCAATTTCGCGCTGCAAGTCGGCATCGACATTTTCGCCTTCTTTGGCGAGGTCGAAGTACGCGGCGATATCGTCACTGCGGCGCGCCAGGTCGGCATCGGTTTCGAGCACATGCTCCAACCGCTTCTTTTCGCGCATTACTTGTTGGGATCGCTGCGGATTCGACCACAGGTTCGGGTCGGCGGACTGCTTTTCAATTTCGGCTAGCTGCGGACGAACCTTCTCCGCGTCAAAGATACTCCCGAAGTTCGTGGACCTTCTTGCTGAGTTTTTCGTATTCCAGGACCAGCTCTTGATTCATGAGGACGCGTCAGCCTTTTTATGGGATAGGAAGCGTGTGAGTAGCGCTCCAATTGAAATTATCGCACACGCGTATGCGAACCAGTCGCCGTGGCGGGTGTAGAACGTGGTATCGGAAGTAAGGGCGTAAGGAGCAACCAGCGCTGTGCGCTCCTTGCGGGGAATTCTCGCAACGACTCGGCCCAACGGATCGATGGAAGCCGTGACGCCCGTGTCGGTAGCGCTCAGCAGCCAGCGGTTGTTTTCGATGGCGCGCATGCGAGTCTGGTTCAAGTGTTGCGCGTAGGCGCCGCTGTCGCCGTACCATCCGTCATTGGAAATGTTCACGAATACTTCGGCGCCCTGATCAGCAAACTGCCGGACCTCATCTGGAAAAATGGATTCGTAGCAGATAAAGACGCCCGGGTGCTGCTCTGCGCCTTCCAGCGGCCTGCGCGAGGTGCCGCGCTGAAACTCACCGACTTCCCGGGTCAAGCCTCCTGCGAATGAAAACAAGGTCGGAAATGGGAGGAACTCGCCGAAGGGCACGAGATGGATTTTGTCGTAGCGCGCAATCCACTCGCCCGTGGGGCTGACCCAGGCGGCAGAGTTGAACACTGGGCCTGTCTGCCCACGCGTTGACGCCGTTCCGATCGCCCCTGCTATCGTCCAAGTCTTGTTCGTGCGAGCCATTTCGCTCAACGCGTCGCGGAATCGCGTGTCGTTGGTGAAGAATGGTGCGGGCGACTCCGGCCAGACGACAAGATCGACTTTCGCGGCCGAGTTACTAGCCGCGGACTTCACCGTGAGTTCCGTCAATTCATTCAAGGTTTGCTGCAGAGACGCCGGCGTCCATTCGGCTGAGACCGAGATATTCTGCTGTACGAGGAGCGCCGCGCGATCTGGCTTCGTGGGAGGAGCCTCGATCAGCCTCCCCGCCTGAAGAACGGCTGCCGCCGCCAGGGCCGCTGCCAGCAGGGCACCGCGCTTTTCTCGCGGAACCAGGAATGCCGCGGCCAGCGCGACGTTCACGAGCAGGATCTCAAATGAAATGCCGTAGACGCCCGTTGATCCGGCGATGCGGCTGAGAGCGACGTTGTCCACCTGCGAGATCCCGAGCAGGAGCCATGGGAAGCCTGTGATCCGCGTGCGCGCTAGTTCCACGGCGACCCATAGAAACGGAGCCATCACCAGCGGACGGCGGAAATCGCGTCCTGAGCCCGCCAGCAGGCCGACTAGCAGGCCGAACAAGCCGTGATAGAGGCCGAGATAGCAGCAGAAGAGAAAAAGAGCGAGCAGCGCCTCGGGGCCGCTCAGGCCGCCATACAGGCGCATGGTGTCGTAGATCCAGTAACACGTGCCCGCGTACCAGAGCATTCCGCACGCGTAGCCAAGAAGAAATCCCTGGCCGGGCGTGACTGGCCGCAGTCTCACGGAACCAGCAATCTCGAGTTCGCCCGCCGGACGCGCGCGCAGTAGAGCCACAATCAGCGGAGCCAGGGCGAACCAGGACAGCACATAGACGCCGGGAAGAGGAAAGATGATGACCTGCAGGATGGCCGAGAACACGACCAGGAGCCAGGCGCTGAGGTGGATTTGGCGCACGGGCAAGGATAACAAAAGGAAGCTGTCAGCTATCAGCTGTCAGCTTTCAGCTTCGGAGTCTCCGCAGTTCGTGCCAGAAGGCTTGAGCGGACGAACTCTGCAATCGCTGGAGTGACGTACGGCGGCGGCGTGATGCGGAATATGGGGCGCTCGGCTACCGGCTTCAGGGAAATCGCCTGCCACGCTGGGCCGTCAGGCGCTTCGTGCAGGATTACGGCGCTGGCGCGGTCCAGAAATTCCCGGGCTGAATTCTTGAAATCTTCGGTCGAGGGATCGAGGACCGTCAGGTATAGGTCTGGACGCAGGAACTTCAAGATGCTGTTCGATTCAATGATCACGTTTCCTGCGCCTTCCAGGCGTTGGCGCAATGTGGGCATCGCTTCGGCCAAACGGCCTTGCTCGGTCCGGGCCCATAGTGCCTGCACCGCACCTGCCACCAGAAACCTCGAGGTATCCGATTCGCCGGAGCGGTCGTGCTCTTCGGAAATCGCCCAGGAGTGGTCGGCGGTCGCGCAGTCGCAGGCTTCGCCGTTCGCGGAGCAAATGCCATGACCATATTGCGTAATCTTCACTGCGGTCCATTCGAAGTCACGCAGAGCCGAGATGAGTCCCGCGACCACGCTGGTCTTGCCCACGCTGCGCGAATGCCCCCCGATGATGACGATGGCCACACCTAGTCCTTTTTCGCCAGCCGCGCCAGCGTTGCCAACTGCTTCAGATATTGCCGCAACGGCTGCGCTGGAGTTCCCCAGAATGCTACGCCCTTGCCCCGCAGGACTTTGTTCGGCAGAACGCCGCCCTGGCCACCGAGCATAACGCCCTCTTCAATGCGCGCGTGCTCACCAATGCCGACCTGACCTCCGAGCACCACGCCATTCTCGATCACAATGCTTCCCGACAGGCCGGTCTGCGCGGCGATCACAACGTCTTCGCCAATCTGGCAGTTGTGTCCGATGTGGACCAGATTGTCGATTTTCGTTCCGCGGCGGATCCGGGTTTCGTCGAGAGCCCCGCGATCGATGGTTGTATTCGCTCCGATCTCGACGTCATCTTCGATGACGAGGCGTCCGACTTGCGGGAATTTCTCGTAGTGTCCGGTCTTACGGTCACGCACATACCCGAAGCCGTCGCTGCCGAGGACCGCGCCCGCATGGACAATCACTCGGTGGCCCAGAATGGTGCCCGGATAAATCGTGACGTTGGGATAAATTTCGCAGTCGTGCCCAATTCTGACACCAGCACCGATGGTGGAACCCGCACCGATTCGGGTATTTGACTCAATCATTACCTGCTCGGAGACCACGGCCTGTTCTTCCACAGCAACCCCGCGCGCGAGCACCACGGAAGAATGAACCACGGCGGTCGAGTGCACAATCACCTGCCGCGGAGGACCGTCGAGCGCCGATCCATCGCGTAACAATCGTGCAGCGCGGGCGAACGCAAGTTTGGGATGATCGCTGATCAGGATTGGCCGCGTGTCGTGCACCGAGGCGGCGAACTCTCCGGCAATGACCGCACCCGCCCGCGACTGCAGAGCCGCAGCCAGGTGTTTCTCATCCTCCACGAAAACAAGATCCTGTGGGGTGGCCGATTCCATGCTGGCCACGGCGCCCATTTCGGCGTGTCCGTCGCCAATCAACCGGGCTCCGACTGCCTCAGCGATCTGTTGCAGAGAGCGCTTCATGGCTTTCACTGTATAGCAGCGAGGTCAGAGGAAGGAAGAGTGGAGCGCGGGAAAGAAACAGCGCGAAGGATTCGCCATGAGACCCTCACCGAGCAGGATTCTAAGGAATCGTGCAGGTAGCTGTGCCCTGGCACATGATGAAGGTGCCGCTGCCCACGCAACTGGGGTCGCCTTGGCCGCCGGTCAAAGTCCATGCTCCAACAGCCACGCCATCGCTCAGAGTCCCAGTGGTCGTCGTCGTGCCATTGGACGTGCCAGTGAGGCCGCCTTCGGGACTGGTTAGCGTAAGAATATTGCCCGCCGGTATGGCGGACGTCACGGTATAAGTCAGCGAACCTGTGACCTGATCCGTTCCGACATTCGTGGTGAATGAGGCGGTTCCGGCTTCGGTACTGCCTTTGACACCATTGGCAAAGCAGGCCCCCGCATTGAAGAAACTGAAGCTTGTAATATCAAGCTGCCCAATGTTAACGACATTGAAGGCAGTCACAAACCCCAATTTGCTGGCCTCGCCTGTGCCTCCAATCAGTTGGGCTTCCCAAAATCCGGACGCAGACGTACCCACGACATTTGGAGCGGGGCCCGTGCCGCAACCGCTAACCGCGAGTGCCAGCGCCAGCAGCGTCAGAAATGCAAGCTTCTTCATGTACCGTCCTTGAGAATTAAGGTCCCCTATGAGAATAGAGAGATGCGGGCAGATGCGTCAATGGATGTAAGGGGAACACCGCCCAAGAAGAAACTCCACGGGCGCCACCGCTTACGCGCAGCGTGCCGGCGACCTTCGCCCCCGACTATCGCGGCATTGGCGCCAAAACGGTAAGCTGCGCCTAACGGGCGGCACCGGATTCATGGTAAATGTCCCGTTGCCGGTGCAGTTCGCGGTCGCTCCGGTCACGGTCCATGTCCCGGTGATGGTCCCGCCGCTCAAGGTGCCGTCCAGGGTAAGGGTATTCACCTCTACCCCTGTGGACATCATGACATAGTGAAATTTCCCTGATACCTGGCCATTGAAATTCCCCATGAGCGTGAATGAGCCGCTCTCGGTCGAACTGCTAAACGAGCAGGGCGAATTGTCCAAGGTTAGGGTAAAGCTGGTCGTCCCCAAAGACCCGTCGGCATTCACGGTCAAATGCGTCATAAAGGCGAATGTGTTGACCGATGACGAGTTCGACAGGGCTGCGGACCACGTGCCATTGATATTGGCATTCGTAGTAGTTGAATTCGACCCGCAGCCGGAGAAGATGGGGGTGATGCCTAACAACCCTACGGTGACAAGTTTACTCATGAGTGACAGCTCCTTTCTCCAGGACCCCGAAGCGGCATGTTAATGAGGATGCCGCTAACGCCCGCCAAGGATGCCAGGATACGGCTGGCCCCTTTCATAACAAGGAACCCGAGCCTGGTGCAAAGGTTTCAGCTGAGCTGCAAGTGATAGAGCAATCGTGGTTTTCTTGCTTTGCTTGCGTAGCTGGGCTTCCGAAGGTGCTGGAGAAAATCCCGCCGACAAGCTTGATCTTCACCTCGAGGTGCGACGGGAAGGCCCTGCCAGACCCAGGATCAGCAACGCAATGGAAACGCCCAACAGAAAGCCGCTGGCGAAATGAGCGATGTTGCCATTGAGCCAGAGCCTCACGAGAAGGCCCAGGGACAACGCTAATATCCCCGCTGCGGTAGACAAACTACTCCTGCTGCGAGTCATGCTTCCTCCAAGGAGTCACTGCCTTGTGGAGGGGCGCGAGGGAGTTCAACTCCCTTCAGGCCCCTCGCTTCGTTTTCAAGTCGGCCAGCAACTGCTCGATGCGGTCTTCTTTTTCGAGCGCCGCCAGGCGGTCGTCGAGGTTGTCGCCGGCGATTTCCGACTTCGCCTGGCTCACGGCCTCCGAATGCGCCACTTTGCGCTTCATGCGGTCGAACGCAGCGGCCTTGGAGCCGTCGCCCGACGCCATGCGCGCGTCACTAGCCTTGCCCACGGCTCGGGCACGGCGATGCTGCGCGATGAGCACATCGGACTTAGCCTGCGCTTCCGTCAGTTTCTGCTCCAGTTGACGCAAGGCGGACTTCAGATTTTCCACCTGCGCCTTCTGGTCCGAGACCTGCTGCGTGAAGTTTTCGCAGAGTTCGCGATAGCTCTCCACGCGCAGCAACGAGGCGCGCGCCAGGTCGTCTTCTTTTTTGTCGACGGCAAGTTCGGCCTTGCGCATCCATTCGGCCACTTTGCTCTCGTTTTCTTTCTGCTTGCCTTCGAGCAGGTGCTGGTCGGCGATGGCGATCGCCACCTGCGTTTTGACCTGCAGAAGCTGGTTCTGCATGTCGAGGATGACTTGCTTGATCATTTTTTCCGGCTCCTCGGCCTTGTCGATCAGGTCGTTGAGGTTGGCCCGGACTAGTGTCGAAACGCGCTCCAGTAGTGCCATATCGAACCCCCTTTTAGCTTCTAGCTGCTAGCTCCTAGTTTTCAGCCAACCCTTTCGAGTTGGGTCTGTCAGTTTCTCTTCGTTGCATCGGGCACGGCGGAGAACCTTCCCCGCGCCACTCCGGTTCCGATTAAGATTCCGATCACGGCGACTCCGACCGCAGTCGTGATGCTGAGAACGCCCACGATCACGCCGATCGCAGCTCCGATCGCGGGCGCCAGCACAATTGCGGTTCCGATCTTTCTGTTTGTCGTCATACCTGCCTCCTCAGTTCATGCGCTCGGTGGATCTGCGCGCACTGCGGACAGTGCGTTGGCTTGCCGCGAAACGAAGCGCCGATCAGCACTCCGATTGCGACGCCGATGACCAGCCATACGCCCATGTTTCCAGCCAGCACACCGAACACCGCGCCCAACAAAGCTCCCAGTGCGATACCCAATCCCGCATATTTGGATTTGTGCGTCATAACCGTGCTCCTGAAGCTGCCGAGCTTCGCTCGGCGGCCGGGTCTGAAACCCGGCCCCACACAAGCACCGCATCAGGCGGGAACGAGCCCCGGCTCGTTCCCGCACCCCTCGCTAGGCCTTCGGCGCATCGCCCGATTTGGGGGCTTTGTCGCCGATCAGCCTTATCTTGCTCATCAGCTCTGACAGAGGCATACCCGAGAGCGTCTCAAATAGCGCCGGCACTTGCGCCGCCATCTTGGTGATGTCGCCCGTGACCTTGCTCATGCCCGCTCCGTCGCCGTTCCCGGTGGAGACGATGGTGATCTTGTCGACATTCGCCAGCGGAGCGGCCAAGGCCTTCACGATCTCCGGCATGCTGGCGAACAGCCGGTCGATGACTGCCGCCTGGTTGTATTCCTGGAACGCCGCGGCCTTCACGTTCATCGCGCGGGCTTCGGCATCACCTTTCTTGAAGATGATTTCGGCTTCGGCTTCGCCTTGCGCGCGAATCGAGGATGCGTGGCCTTCGGCTTCCGCGATCAAGCGCTGCTTTTCAGCCGCAGCCAGAGTCTCGATCCGCTGACGCTCGATCTCGGCCCCTTTCAACACGGTCGCGATCAGTTCCTTCTCGCGGCGGTTGATTTCCGCTTCCTGCACTTTGACCTGTTGTTCTTTCTCGATCTGCTGCACCTTCACCTGCTCAGCAACGACCTGCTGCTGCATGATATTGGTCTGGATGTCATAGGCCTTATCGGCTTGCGCCTGCTGGCGTTTGGTAACTTCCAGGTACTGAGCCTTCTTGATTTCCAGATCGCGCTGCGATTCCGCCTGCTTGGCCAACGACAACGTCTCCGCGAGCACGCGTTCCTGATCAGCCTGTGCCTTGGCGACAGCCGATTCCCGCTGCGCCAGTGCACGCTTGATGGCCGTATCGCGGTCGGCTTCCGCCGTGGCAACATCGGCATCGCGCTTGATGCGCGCTACGTCGGGCTTGCCCATGTTGGTGATGTATTCGTTCTTGTCGCGAACTTCTTTGATGGTGAACGAGATCACTTCCAAACCCATCTTGTTCATATCTTCCGCGCACGTGCCGCGCATGCGGTCGGAAACCATTTCCGGCTGCTTCACAATTTCTTCCACGGTGAGCTGGCCGATGATGCCGCGTAGGTGGCCTTCCATCACGAGACGAATCAATCCTTCGCGCTCCTGATCTGACTTGGTCAGGAACTGCTCGGCCGCCGTCAGCACCGACTCGCGATCGGACTTCACCTTGATCTGCGCCACGGCTTCCACCGTCACCGCAACGCCTTGCTTGGTGTACAAATCCTGCTGCGGTGCCACGTCGAACGACATGAGTTCCAGGGAGAGGTCGCGGCAGACCTGCACCATGGGCAGTACCAGCGTGCCGTGGCCCTGCACCACGCGCGTTCCGCCCAGGCCGTACACGATGAGAGCTTCGTGCGGCCCTGCCTTGCGATAGAGCCTGGCCATTCCGCTCATCAGGAAGAGAATGACCATCACTCCCAACCCGACGAAGATCCAAATCTCCACCACGTTTGAAATCCCACTGAACATAACGCCTCCTGTTACGAATGCAGTGTTAGAAACTTCGGTTCGCTTGAGTCATGTACCGCTGGGGAGTCTGGGCCCATCAACTCGGAATGGGCTGGCGGCGCGTTCAGATTCCACTCGACGATCGAGTGATTTCCGAACCACACAAAACCGATCACTACGTAAAAGAGGACAAGGAGCGGCCACGCTGCCGCCGGCTTCAGTGCGTGCGCGATCAACAATCCGACCGTGGACACAACCAGCATGAAAACCATGATGCCCAGTCCCAGTTCCAGAGCGCCTTCGCGGGACGTGTAGCGATTGGGCTGCCAGTTGACGTCGAAGTGCACCGCCATTCGCGTCGGCAACCGGTCCCAGTTGCGCCAGTAGCTCAGCGCTGTGATGGGCAGCGCCACCCACATCAGGGCGACCAGCATCTTGTAGTAAAGTCCGTTCATAAACTCTCCGCGCTCCAAGCTCCGTTTAGCGATCAACGCTCCAGCGAATTGCCGGCGGTCGTTTCGTCCTCGCCCGACATTTCGCTCCACAAACGAACGTAAGCAATTCCCTTGTCGTAGCGCGTGACTACCACCTCAGTGCCCTTGGCAATCGCGCTACCATCTTCGCTACGGGCGCCGCATACGCGGCGCGTCCCGACTTGCGAGTAAATGATTTCGCCCGTGCCACCTTCGCGGATGGAAACCGACAGCCGGCCAAGGACTCCGACCATCTCGTAGTCAGCGGGATCCATGTTCTCCTCGTCGGAAATCAGCACTCGGCTCAGGAACAGGAAAATGATTCCGCCCCCGATCAGGCCGCTACCCACCGACAAAAGCAACCCCAAGCC
>CABECY010000535.1_pt1 | contig 12486 bp, 6 predicted proteins | sample 3422681 | NCBI WGS metagenome assembly CABECY01 (sample SAMEA5534328, study PRJEB31848) | metagenome | biome: tundra; feature: field; material: soil | place: USA | collected 2013-05 | depth 0.15 m
CGGCGCGGTCGCGAAGTTTGCCGCGGGCGGCAAGCCGGGTCCGAAGAAAGATCTCGGGCTCATGGCCATGACATACGGCAGTGTTTACGTCGCGAGTGTAGCGATGGGCGCGAAAGATGAGCACACCCTGAAGGCGTTCCTCGAAGCGGAAGCCTACGACGGGCCCAGCATCATCATTGCCTATTCTTCCTGCATCGCGCATGGCATCGACATGACCACGGCGATGACGGACCAGAAGGTCGCGGTCGAGTCCGGCCAGTGGCTGCTTTACCGCTTCAACCCCGAGCGGACCTCTGCGGGCGAAAATCCTCTCATGTTGGATTCGCGTGCTCCTACCCGCAAAGTGCAGGAGTTCCTGCTGCAGCAGACGCGGTTCAAGATGCTCACCAAGAGCAAACCGGAAGATGCCGAGCGTTTGTGGAAGCTGGCGCAGCAGGACGCGGAAAACCGCTACCGCATGTACGAATACATGGCCAGCCGCAAAACCGAAGCGCCGGCTGCCAAGGATGCCGCGGAGAAAACCGCCCCGGCCGCAGAGAAGCCGGTACCGACAGGAGCTGCGCGCTAGCCGCGCGAGGAGAACATGATGATCAATCTCAACACGACATACCTGGGCCTGAAGCTGCGTTCGCCGCTCGTGGTCTCGGCCTCGCCGCTCTCGCGCGATATCGACGGAATCTGCCGCCTGGAAGACGCCGGAGCCTCGGCCGTGGTCCTCTACTCGCTGTTTGAAGAACAGTTACGCCAGGAGGAAGCGGACCTCGATTATCACCTCGCCGTGGGCACCGAGAGTTTTGCCGAATCGCTCACCTATTTCCCGCAGCCCAGCGAATTTCACACCGGGCCTGAGGGCTACCTGGATCACATCCGCAAGGCCAAGGCGTCGGTGCGCATCCCTATTATTGCCAGCCTCAACGGCTCAACCCTCGGCGGGTGGACGAAGTTTGCCGGTGAAATCGAGCGCGCCGGCGCGGATGCGATCGAGTGCAACATCTACTACATCCCCACCGACCCGAAGATAACAGCGGCGGACATTGAGAAAACGTATTTCGACATTCTGAAGGCCGTGAAAGCCACCGTCACCATTCCCGTCGCAATCAAGTTGAGCCCGTTCTTCAGCAACCTGTCGAATATGGCCCACCGTCTGGATGAAGCCGGGGCAGATGCTTTGGTGCTCTTCAACCGCTTTTACCAGCCCGACATCGACCTCGAAGAACTGGAGATCCGTCCCAACGTCCTCCTCAGCACGCCGCAGGCGCTGCGCCTGCCGCTGACTTGGATCGGAATTCTGTTCGGCCGCGTGAAGGCCAGTCTGGCCGCAACCGGCGGAGTGCACAACGCCGAAGACGTCGTGAAACTGCTCATGGTGGGCGCCAACGTGACCATGATGTGTTCGTCCCTGATGCGGCATGGCGTCAATCACCTGCGTCACGTCGAGCGCGAACTACGCGACTGGATGGAAGAGCACGAATACGAATCGGTGGCGCAGATGCAGGGCAGCATGAGCCGGATCAAGTGCCCCGACCCGGGCGCGTTTGAGCGCGCGCAGTACATGCGGGCTGTAAAGGGTATGCAACACATCCACATGGCCGGATGGCGGTAATGGCAACGACGGAATACAGTATCGAGAGCATGGGCCGTCGAGCAAGTGAAGACGCGGCGACGGATCATGCGCGCGGGGAACGCCGGCACGCACTGATTCTCCCACGGGAACACGGGGCGTGGGGACTGTTGCTCGTCCCCATGGTCACGGGCGCGGGCGTTGCCTTCCGCGAGAGCAATCACTTTATCCCGGCGTTGCTTCTGCTCGTTGTGACTCTCGCATTGTTCTGGCTAAGAACTCCAGTGGAGAGTCTGCTGGGTACGTCTGCCATGCGGGCGCAAACTCGAGACGAGCGGCGGACCGTCGCGGTCGTTATATCGTGCCTCGGTGCCATCTCGGCGTTAGCCTTAGGCGCGTTGTTGTGGGCGGGGCAGAATCCGCTGCTATGGCTGTTCGGCGCGGCCGCTGGAGTTGCATTCGTCGGACAGGCGCTGCTCAAGAAACTGGGACGCAGTACGCGCATGCTCTCTGAAATCGTCGGCACGATCGGGCTCACTGCGCCGGGCCCAGCGGCCTATTACGTGATCACCGGCAAGTTTGGCGCCATGGCATGGATGATCTGGATCGCGAACCTGATCTTCGCCGGCGACCAGATCCACTACGTCCAGCTCCGAATTCATACGGCGCGGATCGAGGGTTTTCGCGCCAAGCTCAAGCGCGGGTGGGCCTTCGCAGCCGGGCAACTCCTGATGACGGCGGCACTTACCATCGCCTGTCTTCTCGGCCTGATTCCCGCGATCGCTTCGATCGCCTTCTCGCCCCTACTATTTCGCGGATGGTTCTACTTCATCCAGAAGCCCGCACCACTCGCCGTGCGGAAGCTCGGCTGGAACGAACTGAGTCTAGCAGTGGCGTTCAGCGTAATATTCGTCGGGGCCTTTGCAATAACAAAGTAGCGCCGCCATGAAAGTAGCGCCGGCATCCTGCCGGCTGTCGCGAGGGCGTCCCGCCCTCGCACTCGGCGCCCGGAAACGTAGCGACCACCTTTCACTACTCACCGCCACGCAACGGAACTGCAACTCATTCATCGTCAGCAACTTCATATGTTTTTGTACGTACATTTGTGTAAGAAAAGTGTTCCTGCATGAACACTGTGGAGAACTCTCGCATCTCCTTTGAATCGGCCAACTTACCCCCGCGTCTTCGGCCTACGGCACGATCACGGCTGCGCCATCGATCGCATCATTCTTAACCGCCAGCAGCGCCTCGTTCGCCTGATCCAGTGGAAACACAGTCACCCTTGGCTGCAAGCCAATCTGCGCGGCTAGCGCGAGGAAGTCGCGGGCGTCCGCGCGAGTCATGTTGGTCACGCTGCGCAGCTGGCGCTCACCCCACAGCAGACTGTCGTAATCAAACTGCGGAATGCGATCGAGGTGAATGGCGTTGATCGCAACCACGCCGCCCTTGCGCAGGCTGCCCAGCGCTGCGATCACCACGTCTCCGCTCGGAGCGAACGTGATGGCGCGGTCGAGTTCCAGGGGCGGCTTCTCGGTTTCACTGCCAACCCAAGTCGCGCCGAGCGACGCGGCCAGGTCGCGGTGAGACTTTCCTCGCGTGGAGACATACACGTCGCACTTCCACGCGCGCAGAACTGCGATCGCGAGATGGGCGGACGCACCGAACCCGAACAGGCCGACACGCTCGCCCGCTTCGACACCAGCGACCCGCAAGCTGCGGAAGCCAATGATGCCTGCACAGAGCAGCGGAGCAGCGTGCAGATCGTCGAGCGCTGCGGGCAGCGGGAAGACAAAGTCCGCGCGCGCAAGAGCGTACTCCGCGTATCCGCCCGCGACACTGTAGCCGGTGAATGTCGGCGCGTCGCAGAGGTTCTCCATGCCTTTTCGGCAGTAGGGGCAGGTGCCGTCGGTGCCGCCGAGCCAGGAGACGCCGACGCGTGAGCCCAGAGAAAGGTCGGGCGCGGCTCCGTCGACAACCTCGCCAACGATTTGATGACCCGGAATGATTCCTGATTGCTTTGGGGCCAGGTCGCCTTCGACGATGTGGAGATCGGTGCGGCATACGCCGCAGGCGCGGACGCGCAACAAAACATGGCCAGGCCGTATTTGCGGCTCTGCAACGTCGGCGATCTGCAGAGGGCGCTCGGAGATCGGTCGCGGTGAAGTGAGGACGGCGGCTTTCATGCGGATTCACCTACGCCATTATGATGCTCGGCACCCTTGCCAGGCTGCGCCTGACGGACAGCCGATGGCGGCTGTCCCCACATACTGTGCTACTTCGACGGCAACAATTCCAGTGTCAGCACTTGGAACGGTTGGAGGTGAAACGTGTGTTGCTCTTTCGTAGGAATAGTCAGAGCGGGTTTCGTGCTGTCGCTTTTCCATGGGCTGCGCGCGGCATAGGCACGCGCGGAACCTGCCGGCAGTTCCAACAGAGTCGCGAGGCTCGCCGAGAAATCCTGCGGCTGGTCGCTGGGGTTGCGCAGCGTCACGATTGCTTTCTCGTGCGACCACGACGCCCAGCCATAGACTTCCAGCCGCGCTGGATCCCCTCCGATCCAATGCGAGTCTTTGAGCGTCTGCGCGTTGTCGCGTGACCACTTGGCCGCCTCGGCCAACACGTCCCAATTCTCTGACGAGAGCAGCGAAGGCGTGATGTACATCTCCTGCAACTGCGTGCCGGTTCCAAAGTAATCGTGAACTTCGTCGGGAAAATCGTGGCCGGGATCATCGCCGAGGCGCTGCGCGTAGCGCGCGAAGATGAGGCCGTGCAGCATCAGCGAATTGATGGGAAAGAGCGGCCCGTCCTCGACGACCCAGCGGTAGAGTTGCGAGTCGCGATAGGTGATCCAACGCTGGCGGTTGGTGCCGACGCCAGCGAAGCTGTGGTCGTCGCCGCCGCGCCAAATCGAATCGGCATAGAGCAACCAGAACGGCGAAGGATACGTGCCGGTGGTGAGGTTGACATAGAGGTCTGGTTTTTTCGCGCGCAGTTCGCCGATCAAGTGGATGGCTGCGTCAAAGTCACTGTCGAACTCGCTCCCCTTGATGACTTCGTTGGCGTTGCCTGTGCCGTCGAACTTGAACTGGTTTACGTTGTACTTGGCAATCAGGTCGAGGCAGGTATCGCGGAAATACTTGTAGTACTTCGGGCCCGACAAAGCGAGACCGCCTTCGTTAGTCTCGAATCCCTGCTCGCGCGCGGAGGCGAGGCGCTGCTCCTTCGGCTTGTCGTATCCGCCCCAAGGCGAAAGCCAGATGCCAGGCGCAGCGCCGAAACTGGCTGCAGTCTGCGTTACCTTCGTCAGTCCGTCAGGAAAACCCGGATTGAACTTCCACAGAGTTGTGGGATCGTCCCAGCCATCGTCGAACATAAAGCTGTCGAGTTTGACGCCGCGCTTCTTCGAGAGTTCCTCCCCGAAATTCTGAACCACAGCAACAGCGTCCTGCTCGTTGTAGCGATCGAAATAACCTAGGTCGTACCAGGAGTTGTAATGCAGAAACGTTCGATAGGGATGCGCGCGTTCGAGTTCCACATAGTTCAGGAAGTCGCGGCGTAACTGCGTCGGATGCGTCACGCCGACGACAGACGAATAAGTCACGGCCAGGCCAGCTTGCAGTGGGAGTTCACGCGAGAGCCAGCACGTTGCGCGGTTGCCGCGCACGCGGCACTCAGACAGCGGATGTTCGAAGCCCAGGAACCAGGTTCCGGCAGTGACCGGCGATCCTTTCACGTGGCCCGAGACTGACGCTCCGGGCACGACCGCGTCAACAAGACCGATCTGCGCAAGGGCGAGGGGCTCGTGCAGGGCTCGAATAGAGACTTCCTGGCGGACGTAGTTGGCGCCTTCGCGGAGGATGGCCTTCCAGATGACTTGGACTTTTGCGGAGGGATCCTCGAGCACGATGCGCAGTTCGCGCCCAGGCAAGCGGTCGGCAGCCTTCGATGAGTTCGGCGACCGAGGAATGTCGCGCAGCACAGGCGCAGCGACAATCTTGAAATCGGAGGAGCGCAGGACCGGGCCCTCTTTGGGCACCAACTCAAACACACTGTCGTCGAGGGCCAAACTTGCCTTGGTGAAATGGTTGGTCAGGCTCTGCCAGCGCAGCAACCCGCCACGGATCGACCAGGTCGCCGAGATGGAAGCGTTGGAGAGAGAAATGCTGTCGGCGTCAGGGCCAGCAAGTGCAGGCAAGGCTTGAGTCGGCCCAACAGAAGACAGAGCGATCAGCAACAGGGCACAACAGAAATGACAATAATAAGGACGTGACATTTGCGAAATTCCTTGAACTACAGGCGATTGGCAGCCCAATAGACTACGGGAGGCATTCGCGTGAAACAAGAAGAAAGCAGTCGCAACCCAGCCAGAAGCGCGTAAACAGCGCAGCGCGACCGGGCTGAAAAGGCGGCGAAAACCTTGAATACCAACCACTTTGACCGGGCCGCGATTTGACTTGACAATCATCATAAACGAAAGTAATAGTCTTAACTCGTAATAATATGAAAGCTCTTGCTGGGAGGCTGCTATGCGTGTCTGCCGTCGCGGTTGTGGTTCCGTCGCTGGGCTCATCTCCTTATTAGGAGTTACGTTGCTGCTGGCGACAGCGGCGCTGGGGCAGGGAGCCTATCAAGCGCAGGTTCGCGGCGTGGTAGCGGACGCAAGTGGCGCCATGGTGGTGAATGCGACCGTTACCATCACCAACGATGCCACTGGTATTGCGGACATCGCGCACAGCGACGAGCACGGACAGTTTTTCTTTACCGGTTTGCGCCCCGCCGTCTACACGGTGAAGGCGCAAGCTTCCGGCTTTCGCATCTCAGAAAAGAAGAATGTAGTTCTGCAGGTCGACCAGCAGACCAGCGTGGATTTCGTGCTGCATCCGCTGAGCGTGAGCGAGAGTATCGAAGTCACGCAGATGGCGCCGATGATGGACACCGAGAGTGCGACTCTGGGCACGGACATCAGCAGCGAGTATGTGCACGAACTCCCTCTAGCCAACCGCAGCTTCTTTGGCCTGACGTTCCTGGCCGCGGGCGTGACCGAGGTGGCAGGGTCAGGCACCGGTGATAACTATCCGTCGGGAACAAACTTCACTTCCAACGGGCAGCGCAACGCGACCGCCGAGGTACGGCTGGACGGCGCCCTGATCAGCGCGCCGGAACAAGGTGAGGGGGGGAACTCCAACGTCTACTACGAGCCCCTGGTCGAGGGCATGCAGGAAATGAAGGTGCAGAACAACAGCTTCTCGGCCGAGTTCGGCAACAACGGCGGCACAGTAGTAAACATGGTGATGAAGAGCGGAAGCGATGCCTTCCACGGCAGTGGCTGGTATTTCCTGCAGCGCGCGCAATTGGACGCTCGCGATTTCTTTAATCCCGAGTTCACGTTCGGTAGTACCGTGCCCAACCCTAAACCAGACAGCAAGCGCGACCAGGGGGGCTTCTCGTTAGGTGGACCGATCATCAAGAACCGTACATTCTTTTTCGTGGATTTCGAGAAGGTTCGAAGTTCCAGCGCGTCCAGCGGAGTTGTGACCGTACCGACCCTGGCGGAGCGGCAAGGCGATTTCTCGGCAGACATGATTCCCGGTACTAACCTGCCTCTGATCATCTACGACCCGACTGCGCAAGGGTGTGGGAATCCATGCGTAAACCGGTCGCAGGTGCAGTACAACGGCCAAGCGAATGTGATCCCGCCCAGCGAACTGGATCCCATTGGACTGGCCGTCCTCAACCTCTATCCGAAGCCCAGCAACGGGAACGAATTCAATAACTACAACTACACGACATTGGCGAACGGCCCAGACTACCAGTTCGACATCAAGATAGACCACCAGATCAACGACAGGAACCGCATCAGCGGCCGCTACAGCCGAGGCTGGAACAACTATACGACTCCGCTGACCCTGGGCGACGGCTTCGATAACGACGGAATCAAGAGCGGTGTGACGGTGGCGCAAAACGCTTCGTTGGAATATACCTGGACCATCAACCCGCGGATGGTCTGGACTAGCCATGTGGGAGTCGACCGGGTGCACGAACTGTCTGTCCCGAGTATCCCGACGATCTCCAGTTTCAACGCCTCGCTGCCAGCGGGCGTTCAGGGGTTGCCTTCGGTGTTCCAAACGGCCAATGGGATCGACAAGATGCCGACGTTTCTGATGCAGGGAAACTTGCCTTGGACAAATCTCTACGATCAGTGCTGCATCAACACTACCTTTGCCCACACCCTGGTCAGTTACTCCACGCAGTTGGTGATTTCCAAAGGGGCGCATCTGATTAAAGTCGGCGGCGAGCAGAGAATTTTCTACAACAATTTCTGGCAGCCGAATTACCCGACCGGCTTCATGACCTTTACGGATGACACGACATCGCCGACTCCGAACAGCAACACAGATGCTTCGGGGAACCCGACCGGCAATCCCTTCGCGAGCCTGGCTTTTGGTTACGGCGATAATATCAACGCCTCCAGTCAACTGGTGGTGACGCCTTCGGTCGCGAACAAGTCGCTGGAGACGGGGTTCTATGTCCAGGACGACTGGAAGGTAACCTCGAAACTCACGATCAATCTGGGCTTGCGTTACCAGTGGAGTTCGCCTTACACGTCGCGCGGCAACCAGATCGAGTTCAGCAATTTCGCCGCCGACAGCGGCGTCAATATTCCACTGAATTCTGTCCCGGCGACGGCGCCGCCGGGTACGTTCAGCACCCAGGCGACTATGCAGTCGTTCGGACTGAACTCCCCGTCGTCGATGGAGGTGCTCGGAACAACGCAATTCCCGACGTCGAGCATGAGGACGGTACCGACCTACTGGAAAGACCTTGGGCCAAGGCTGGGTTTCTCGTACCAGCTCGGTTCGCAGACAGTGGTGCGTGGCGGGGCGGGCATCTATTTCGGAATGAGCCCGGCCACAAACTTCCAGTATCCCGGCTCGGCGTTCCGCAAGACGGCGAACGTGTTTTTTACGAACGACAATTTCGCCACCCAATCCGCGACCCTGGCGAATCCGTTTCCCGCAGGCTTTACCGGTCCGCAGGGTACGCAGTACGGCCAGTTTGCGAACTGGGGTTATCAGAACCCGAACGATCTAGGCACCACGGCGGCGCGAGACGCCAACATCTACCAGTGGAATCTGGGAATCCAGCGGATGCTCCCCAGCCAGATCGTGCTCGGCGTGGACTACTCCGCCAACCGAAGCACGCATCTGCCCTGGGCCGGCACAAACAATCGCTCTTTCATCCCTTCGACTTTGCTGGCCCAGATCACCGCGGCGGTAACTCCGACGGATTCGAGTTGCTCGGGGGATAGTTGCGTGAGCAACTTTCTTCAGACGCAAGTGGGCAACCCGTTCTATTCCATGTTCAATACCCCTTGCACGTCGAGCGCTTCCCATCCCTGCTTCAACGAACCTAATTCGAACTACGGCAATACGACGCTGCCCTTGGGGACTCTGTTGAACCAGTACCCACAATTCAACGGCGACTTTGAGGCGCTGATGAGCGAGGAAGCGAGTTCGTGGTACAACGCTCTGCAGGTTCGCTTCCAGAAGCGCACGACGCACCACATCAGTTTTGAGGGTAGCTACACGATATCGAAGGAAACCGACAATTCGTCGGCGGGCAGGAACAACTGGGTAGGTGCGCTCGGGGCCGGCATTCCGCAACAACTGGATCGCCTGTCATTGGAACACAGCATTGGGGGCAACGATACGCCACAGCGGCTAGCGCTCGCGGCGGTCGTGGATCTGCCCATTGGGCGCGAGAAATGGATTGGCGGCAATATGAACCGAGCGGTCGATGCGGTTGTGGGAGGCTGGTCGCTGGCGACGATCATCACCGAGCAATCGGGACAACCGATGGCCCTCGGCATGTCCAACGCCCGTCTGGCGAACGGCACCCAGCGCCCCCAAGTTGTGTGCTCCCAACTTAAGACCGGGACCAGCGTGCACTCCGCCGCCTTGAGTTGGCAGAATGCGAATCCTGCCACCTATCTCAACGCCAACTGCTTTGGCGACCCCGGCGACCAGGTTCCTGGGAATGCTCCACGGTACTTTTCCGGGCTGCGCGTCGACGGCATCCACAACATGGATCTGAATCTTTACAAGTCGTTTGTGCCCAAAGAAAACATGCGGATCGAGGTGCGGGCGGAGATGTTCAACTTCACCAACCATCCGCGCTTTGGACAGCCGAATTCGGCCGTGGGAGATCCGCTTTTCGGGACAGTTACGAGCGACGCGCCAGGGGAAAGTCCGCGATCCTTCCAGTTTGGATTGAGATTCGAGTTCTAAAGAGCCTGCTCACACCATAGACGGTACGGACCTTGCCGCCAAGCGAGCAGAAGTAAGTGTGACTTGGTCGCGGTCAGAGTAAATCGCGTTGGTGAATACGGATTCAGGGGCGGGTATGACACGAAAAGTTCTATACGCATTTCTCTCCTTATTCTTGTTCGCGCTGGGGCTGGTCGCGGCGCCTGATTCCGAAAAACAGAACTGGACGAACTACGTCCGCATCGGCGCTTATGGTCTGAAGGGCGGCGACGCGCAGCAGATTGCGCGCAAGGCGCAAGAGAGCAACGTGTTCGGGATTGAGGTCGACAATGACATTCCCGGGCGCTACGAGAGTTTTCTCAATCCAGAAGAGAAACTGAAGGCGATCCGCGAGGTGGCCGAAGCGGCGCACAAGGCGGGCAATTACGCTTTCGTCTACATTGCCGGGACCGAGTGCATCACTGCGCATGGGGATCAGGTGGCGCACACGTTGGCCAAGGATCATCCCGACTGGCTGCAGCGCAAGATCACCGGCGAGCCCGCGATCTTCGGAGGGGGCAGCGCGTTCTGGATCCGGCCAGGAGATGAGGATGTTTGGGTCAGTCCCTACGCTCCCGAGTGGCGGAAGACCTACATGGAGCGCGTGCGGCAAATTGCGGCGACGGGAATTGACGGAATTTATATCGACATTCCTTACTGGATGACTCACTTCGACGGCTGGGAAGACACGTGGGCCAGCTTCGATGACTATACGGTCGCGGCATTCAAGCAGCAGAGCGGACTCGATGCGAAGCACGATCTGAAGCTGGGAGATTTTTCCGATCCGGCGTTCCGCAAGTGGGTTACGTTCAGGATTCAAACCTTCACCGATTTTCTGAGCGAGATTGACCGCACCGCGAAGAGCGTCAATCCGAAGATCAAGACGATTCCTGAAATCTATCCCGGGATTGAAGGAGAATCCGTACGAGTGGGGGCTGACGTTTACAGTCTCTATGCGGTGGTCGACGCGATTGCTCACGAATATGAATTTGGCGAAGGCGACCACATGGCTTCGTCACGGAAGCCGCTGGACTGGTTTCGCTATCAGGTGGGGATGCACTCGTTCCGTGCGTTCGCGCAGGGGAAGGCGACTTGGATTCTGAATTACTCGTGGGACGGCGATAAGAAGGTGGATAAGCGCGAAGCCATGATGAACCTGGCAATGTCGCAGGTCATGGCAGGGGCAAATTTCTGGGATGCGCCGGGGCATTCGATGGCTGGGTCGAATGATCTGGCGACGCGGAAGACGATCTTTTCGTGGATTCAGACGCATGAGAAGACGTTCTATTTGCCGCGCTCTCCGGTGGATCCGATTGGCGTTTACTTTTCGCCGGAGACGCGGAATTTTTATGCGGAGGATTTCATCGCGTCGTATCGCGGGATTTTGATTCTGTTGATGCAGAAGCATCTTGAGTTTCAGATTGTGACTCCGCGGACGCGGGCGGAGTTTCACGGGAAGACGCTGGTGTTGCCGGATGTGCGGGTGCTGGGAGACAGCGAGAAGAGTTGGATGCAGGGATTTGCGGCGCAGGGGAATCGTCTGGTGATCACAGGGACGGACGCTACTGGGATTGGTAGTTCGCAGAATGTGGTGCGGTTCGCATCCTGCCCCGGGCGGGCCTACAACGCGGCGCTGGAGAAGGACTTCGAAGGCGCCTCACCGGATTCGCAGCAGGCGTTTCTCGACAGCCTGCACGGTGGAAATGCGGTGCACATCAGAGCGGGGGCGCAGGTGGCGACATCGATCGCGCGCACCTCCGATGGGCACATCAACGTTTTCTTCGCGAACTTTACCGGGCTGCGCGGAGGGTCGAATCCGGTGCAGACAACGCAAACGGGCGTTGAAGTCAGCTTGACAGCAAGAGGCGGTAAAGGCTTCGTCCTTCCCTTTCTCGGCGAGGTACAAGCGGTCAACGGGGTTCGTCACGGGGACAGCATGACATTTACATTGCCTCCAATTACTAAGGGCGCGGTGTTCTGGTATGAACCCTGAGGCAATTTCTTGGCGTTAGGGCGGCGGGCGGGGACGCCCGCCCGACAGCCGGCAGGATGCCGGCGCTACTTTCTAGTCTCACCTGAGCCGAGTTCCCAATTTTTCGATCTGGCGACGGCTTCGTTCCAACGGTTCCGCAGTAGGCGCGCCGTTGACGCTGGCATCTGCGGATCAAAGCGGCGAACGTTGGTTGAAGCGGAGGCATCGAGATCCGTCTTCCAAAAACCGACAGCCAGGCCAGCAAGGTATGCGGCGCCTAGCGCCGTGGTCTCCGTAACTGCCGGGCGAACCACGTGCACTCCAAGAATGTCGGACTGAAACTGCATGAGGCTGTCGTTGGCCGCGGCGCCCCCATCGACGCGCAATTCCTGCACGGAGTCGCCGGAATCGAGGCGCATGGCATCGAGCAAGTCGGCGACTTGGTAGGCGATGCTCTCGAGCGCTGCGCGGGCGAGGTGACCAGCGGTGGTGCCGCGCGTGAGTCCGAACATGGAGCCCCGCGCGTAGGAATCCCAGTGCGGGGCGCCCAATCCAACGAAGGCGGGAACGAAATAGACGCCGCCGTTGTCAGGCACGGAGTTGGCCAGAGCTTCGACTTCTTCTGATTTGCGAATCAGGCCGAGGCC
>CABECY010000546.1_pt1 | contig 12432 bp, 9 predicted proteins | sample 3422681 | NCBI WGS metagenome assembly CABECY01 (sample SAMEA5534328, study PRJEB31848) | metagenome | biome: tundra; feature: field; material: soil | place: USA | collected 2013-05 | depth 0.15 m
TGAACAACCACAGCATCCATCATCGCGGGGAGCTGGCAACGTATCTGCGTCCCATGGGATCGAAGGTGCCGTCGATCTACGGCGGCAGCTACGATGAGCCGTTCCAACCACCGGTGGTAGAAGAGACGGCCGCCTAGTCGTTGCGTAATGAGTGTCGAGAAGCCGCCCGCGATGGGCGGCTTTTCTTTTGGCTTACTTGCTGCGGTTGTCGAGACTCCACGGGCCAGCACCGAACTGCGTGATCAGGAGCGCGCCGCCCAGCATGGCGATGTTCTTCATGAACATCACCATCTGCATCTGCCGCATCATGGGATCGGCGACGGCCCAGAAGTTGTGCATGGGAGAAACTGCGATCAGGAACAGGACGATGAGCCAGGCTCCGATTCGGGCGCGGTAGCCGAGCAGGATCGAGAGCCCGCCGACCAGGGCGAGCACGCCCGAGAGCGGCACGGCGATCGAAGCCAGCGGCACGCCTTGCGACGCGGCATAGGCGATCGACTGGTGAGCGAAATGGTTCGGTCCGGCCATCAGGAAGATCAGCGTGAAGAACAGGCGGCCAAGAAAGACCACGGGCGCCGAGATCGCGGGTGCCTGGGTCAGCGATTGGGAATGCGAGCGGGATAACGTTGCAGCAGTTGCCATAAGTGTTCTCCTGGAGGAAGTGGTTTGATTTCGGGTTTCGTCAGAAGGTTTACGCGGCGGAGTGCGCGGCTCCGCCTGCCAGATGCTCGATCTGCGTGATGGCGTCTGCTTTGGCGAGTTCCGCCTGGGCGCCGGGCTTCTGGTTCTCGGCGTGGATGAAGGTCACGTCGGTCAGTCCGATGAAGGCGAGGATGTGGCGTAGGTAAGGCTCCTGATAGTCGAAGCGCTCGGTCGGCGTGCCGGGACGGAAGGCGCCACCGCGCGAGGTGATGACGAAGACCTTCTTGCCCTTGAGAACGCCTTGCGGTGCGCCGGCGCCGAACAGGACGGTCTTGCCGATGCGGACGACCTGATCGATCCACGCCTTCAAGGGCGCGGGGATGGCGAAGTTGTACATGGGAGCGCCGATCACGATGGTGTCGGCCTCGACCAGTTCGGCGACCAGAGCGTCGGAAATTTGCAGGACCTGCTTCTGATCGGCGGTGTGGGTGGCGGGATCCGAGTGCACGGCCTGTACCCATTCGTCGGTGATGTGAGGAAGAGTGGTCGTGGCGAGATCGCGCTCGATCACCTCTCCCTGGGGATGTTCCTGTTGCCAAGCTTCTGCGAAGCGGGCAGTGAGCTGGCGCGAGACCGAATTGCGGCGCGCGCTGGAATCGACGCGAAGCAGTTTCATCTGAGACCCTCCCTAATTCAGTTGAGTTGGATGTCGGAGGGTTGCGATGGTTACAATAAATAACCAGTGGCTCTTTACACATTAGGCACTTTGGAGTAACCTAGTGTCGGAAAACTACCATGAGACGCTCGAAACAGGCTCCTTCTCCTTGCGCGATCGGCGGATTACTGGAATTGCTGACGCGGCCGTGGACGCTGCACATTCTGTGGTCGCTCAGCACGAACGGGCCAATGCGGTTCGGTGTGCTGCGGAAGAATGTGGCCGGGATCTCTTCGCGGGTGCTGACGGAGCGACTACGCACGCTGGAGGAGAAAGGCTTCGTGTTCCGCCATTACGAGCAGACGATTCCGCCGGCCGTAACTTATGGGATCACCGATCGCATGAAGGATATTGAGAAGGTGCTGGCGCAACTGGAGGGGCTGGCGCGGAAGTGGCAGGGTCAGGGAATGCTGGCCGAATCCCCACCTGCGCCGACCACGTCCGTCCGCGCGGCGCATCGGCACGCTTAGAATGGTCGCGCCTGCAGCAGCGAGCGAACTGCTTCGGGGAGAACCGGAAGCGGGTCATTCCTGACGAGGTTGGAGCAGCAAAGGCGCGCCAAAGGATTTCAGCGAATTGCCCATCTTGCGAGGAAGTCCGCGGTGCATTCCTGAGAAGAGATGCCGTTAGATACGCGCGATTGAGCGCGTTGTCATCGGCCTTTCCAGTTTGCTGAAGAAGTCGGGACGGGCATCTCAGGGGCTAAAGAGGGTGCGTGAGAACCGGTGTCGTCCCTGCGGGACTCGCGCGCATTTCCCACTCTGACCCGACACTGCCGTGCCGGGCTATCAGATGACGCCGCTTCGCGGCTGGAGTTCGGGGAGTTCGATCCTCCATCTTCAGGAGAATCTAGTTCTCACGCACACACTAAAGCCCTGACAGATAAATAGAGGCTTTATCGCAGAGCTCAAAGCGCTGCGCCACCCAAAAGCTTGTCTTTCAGGAACCCCAAGCTCGTTTTTCAGCACCCAAAAGCTTCTTCAGCAAATTATTTTGGCCCCAGGCGTGGGGCCTTGCCAATTCCACTGATCGGTGCCTCTCGGAAGCTTCCCTGACCTTCGTGCTGACCGCTGTCCGTTCTCTGCCTTTCTTTCTCAACTTTGGGCCTGATCTTGTCGATGGAATCCTTGCGGACCTAACCATGCTCCCGAAGCCATTGGATAAGAATTCCGAGCCGGCGTTAAGCGCTGAACAGAGCGCGATCCTGGATGCTGTCGTCGAGGGCGTCTGCGGTGTGGATGCGGAAGGAAACGCCACGTTCTGTAATGACGCACTGGCGCAGATGACGGGTTATCGGGTGGAAGAAATTGTCGGACAGAATCTCCACGAAATGCTGCATCACAGCCACCCCGATGGAACCAGATACCCCGCCGAGGAGTGTATCTTCCGCAAAGCAGTTGCTGCCCATGAGTCGGCCAATATTGTCGGTGAGGTTTTTTGGCGTAAAGATGGGACTTGCTTTCCGACAGACTACTGGATGCGTCTGCTGCGGCCAGCGAATCGGACGAGCTATGTGGTGACGGTTAAGGACATCACCGAGATACAACAGGCCAGAGACGTGCTGCGCCAGAGCGAGGAGAAGTTTCGCAGAATCCTGGCGAGTGCGCCGGATGTGGCTTGGACCGCCGACGGGCATGGACGTACGACTTACATCAGCCCAAAGGTGGAGGCGCTGCTTGGGTACTCCAAGGCGGAAATCTGCGCCAGCGGCGCCAGTCTCCGGATGGGTCGCATCCACGCCGAGGATTTTGGGCGGGTGAATGAGGCCTATCGGGCCCTGTTTGAGAGGCAGAGCGTCTTTGAGGAGGAATACCGCTTCCGCCGTAAGGATGGAGTCTGGATCTGGGTTCAGGATCGCGCGATGAGTACTTATGAGGAAAACGGAGTGCTCTACGCGGATGGGTTTCTTTGCGACATAACACGGCGGAAACAGGCGGAGGCCCAACTCCACTCGCAAACCGCATTTCTGGAAGCGCAAGCGAACTCCACCATCGACGGTTTTCTGGTCGTGGACCCCTGCGGGCAGAGGCTGATGATGAACCAGCGACTGGGCAAACTGTTCAATATCCCCGACGAACTTTTGTCCAAAAAAGACGACGGGAGGATGCTGCAGTATGTGGTCACGCTCACCAAGGATCCGGAAGCGTTTCTCGCCAGAGTGAACCACCTCTACAAACATCCAGACGAGACCAGTCGAGACGAAATCGAACTGAAGAATGGAATGACGCTGGACCGGTATTCCGCTCCGGTGATCGACAAGGACGGGGTGTACTACGGGCGAGTCTGGACTTTCCGGGACATCACCGAGCGAAAACGGAACGCGGACGCGCTACGGCAATTGTCGCTGGCGGTGGAGCAGAGTCCGGTGTCGGTAATGATCACAGATCCGCAGGGCAATATCAGCTACGTGAATCGTAAATTTACCGAGGTGACCGGTTATAGCGCGGAGGAGGTTGTCGGGAAGAATCCACGCTTCTTGAATGCGGGGCGCTCCAGCCCCGACCTTTACCGGAACCTGTGGACTGCCATCACGCAGGGCAAGGAGTGGCGGGGGGAGTTCTGCAACAGGAAGAAGAACGGCGAGATCTACTGGGAGGCCGCGACCATCACTCCCATGACGGACCCAAAGGGCGGCATCACTCATTTTCTCGCGGTCAAGGAAGACATCACGGAGCGCCGGCGGGCGGAGGAGGCACTGAAAGCGTCGGAGAAACGCTACCGGCTGCTGTTTGAGCGCAACCTGGCGGGAGTGGTGCGCACCACGCAGGACGGGTGCGTGCTCGACTGCAATCAAGCGGCCGTCCGCATGTTCGGGTACGACTCGGTTGAGGACGTCCGGGGCCTCCCGTCCACACATTTCTACAACGAGCCTTCCGATCGGGAAGTGCTCCTCACCAAACTCAACTCTGAGAAAAACTTCTCCAACCACGAGATGAGGCTTCGTCGCAAGGACGGTGATCCGTTGTGGGTCATCGCAAGCTTCGCGGTTGTCGACGACGATGCAGCGGACGGCAGGATCATCGAGGGCACCCTGATCGATATCACCGAGCGCAAGCGGGCGGAGAAGGAACTGTACGAATCACGGCAGATGCTGCAGTCCATTCTGGATGCGATTCCACAGCGCGTTTTCTGGAAAGACCGGAACAGCCTTTATTTGGGCTGCAATCGAGCTTTTGCGACCGATGCGGGTCTAAACGCTCCGGCAGCGATAATCGGCAAAAGTGATTTTGACCTCGCCTGGACGGGCGTGGCCGAACGGTATCGCGCCGATGACCGATTTGTGATGGAGCGGGAATCACCCAAGCTCAATTTTCACGAACATCAGAGCCGGCCGGACGGAAGCTGGTTGTGGCTCCTTACGAACAAATTGCCCCTGCGGGACCGGGACGGCAAGGTGACCGGCATCATCGGCACTTACGAGGATGTTACCGAACGCAAGCAGGCGGAAGAGAAAGTTCGAGAGTTGCTGGATTCAGTCCCGGAGGCAGTGTACGGCATCGACCTACAGGGCAGGTGCACGTTCTGCAATCCCTCCTGCATCCAACTTGTCGGTTACGAGAAGGCGGAGGAGTTGCTGGGCAAAAACATGCACGACCTCATCCACCATTCATTGCCGGATGGAACGCCTTACGACGTGGAGAAGTGCCACATCTTTGAAGCTTTTCGCAAGGGACAGGGCACGCACATCGATAACGAAGTTATCTGGCGCCGCGACGGCAGCAGTTTTTTTGCTGAGTATTGGTCTCATCCGATACACCGGGACGGTAAAGTAATCGGCGCGGTTGTGACTTTCGTGAACATTACCGAGCGCCGGCGGGCCGAAAAGGAGCTTCGACTGACAAGGTCTTCGCTGGAAAACGCCTCGGACGGTGTGTTTTGGATAGATCCGCAAAGCCGCTTCGTATACGCAAACGAAGCTGCCTGCAGGTCTTTGGATCGCTCCCGCGAGGAGCTCCTTTCTTTGTCGGTTCCGGATATCGATCCGGTTTTCCACATGGAAACCTGGGAGACGTTCTGGAACGAGCTCAAAACCCGGGGTTCGATGACCTTCGAAACCCGGCACCAAAGCAAACAAGGGCGGGTGTTCCCTGTGGAGATTACGGCGAACCACCTGGAGTTCGACGGACAGGAATACTCGTTCGCTTTTGTCCGCGATATCACCGAGCGCAGGGCGCTGGAAAGTCAGCTCCGGCAGGCACAAAAGCTCGAAGGCATCGGGCAGTTGGCGGCCGGCATCGCCCACGAAATCAATACGCCGACGCAATTTGTAACCGACAACCTGACATTCCTCCGCGATTCCTGGAAGTCGACGCACGAGTTGCTGGAACGGTATCGCGGGGCGATCCGAAATGCCGGGGAAGCATTACCGGCGGGCGTGGCCGAAGGGCTGCACCAGGAGGAAAAGACCTGCGATCTCGACTTCATTGACTCCGAAGTGCCTCGTGCTATCGAGCAGAGTCTCGACGGAGCTCACCGGGTGGCCAAGATCGTACGTGCCATGAAGGAATTCTCGCATCCGGACTCGGCGGACAAGACGGCAACCGACCTCAACAAGGCGATTGAATCCACCATCACTGTGGCCCGAAACGAGTGGAAGTACGTATCGGAGATCGTCAAAGAGTTCGATGAGACTCTGCCCAAGGTGGTGTGTTATCCCGGCGATATCAACCAGGTGGTGCTCAACCTGATTGTGAATGCCGCGCATGCCATCAAAGAAAAGATCAAGGATGGCGAAAAGGGGCGGATCACGGTGGGCACGCGGACGCGAGACGAATGCGTGGAAATCACGGTAAGCGACACGGGCAACGGCATACCCGAAGCCATCCGGAACAGAGTGTTTGATCCGTTCTTCACCACCAAGGAGGTGGGCAAAGGTACGGGGCAAGGACTGGCCCTGGCTTACACCGTCGTGGTGAAGAAACACAGCGGCAAAATCTGGTTTGAGACCGAGATCGGACAAGGGACAACCTTCTTCATCACGCTGCCGATCAAGCACCACGAGTCTGCCAAGGAGAACTGATGCCCAAGCGTCTGCTTTTTGTCGATGACGAAGCCATGGTCCTCAATGGCATACGGCGAGCCTTGCACGGAATGCGTCAGGAGTGGGACATGCATTTCGTGGATGGCGGCGCGGCCGCTCTGGAAGCCTTGGACAAAGACGCGTATGACGCTATCGTCTCCGATATGCGCATGCCCCTGATGGACGGCGCGCAGCTGCTAGAACAGGTCAAACAGCGTCACCCAGAAGTCATCCGGATGGTTCTTTCGGGGCAGTCGAGCCGGGCGGCGATTCTGCGTTCGATTGCACCGGCTCATCAGATCCTGTCAAAACCCTGCGACCCTCAGGAACTAGTGATTCGACTGGGCGAGGCATTTACGATGCGCGATCTGCTTTCCAGTCAATCCCTGAAGACGGTGGTCTCGCGCTTGCGGTCGATCCCCAGCCTGCCGACACTGTACGACGAGCTCATGACCGCGCTCCGGCGGGACGATCCTTCCTTGAGCCAAATCGCACGGATCATTTCGAAGGATGTTGGCATGGCGGCCAAGATTCTGCAACTGGCGAACTCCGCTTTTTTGGGCACCGGCGGGCGAGTATCGAGCCTGGTGCAGGCTCTGTCGTTGATTGGCACAGAGACGGTGCGCACCCTGGTGCTGTCGGTGCATGTCTTTTCGCAGTTCGACGGCAAGTCCCAAATCGCCGCCAGCCTGCCGGCGCTCTGGGATCACAGTATCGCCGTATCGGGTCTCGCCCAGCGCATCGCCGGCTCCGAGGGTTGTGCGAAGGCGATGGTGGAAGAGAGCTTTACGGCAGGGCTGCTCCACGATATCGGCAAGGTGGTACTGCTGGCTGAGATGCCCCGCGAGTACCATCAGATACTTGCGGTCAATCCGTGCGAAGGCAAGAATCTCGAGCGCGAACGACTGGGTTGCACACACGCCGAAGTAGGAGCGTACCTTATGAGTGTCTGGGGCCTACCCTTCCCTTTAGTACACGCCGTCGCCTTCCACCATAATCCCTCGGAGACGGCCGAGACACACTTTTCCTCGCTGACTGCAGTCCACGCCGCCGATGCCATAGCAAGCGCGACGGATGCTTCGCCGCTGAACCATGACGCTGAACTAGACTCAAGTTACTTGGAGCGTTTGGGCTTGAGCGAGAGAGAAAGTATCTGGCGCGGCTTTCATGCGGAGCAGGCGGGTTCGCCTGCAGCACCACCAGCTGTGGCACCCTCCCCAAAAGCCTAAAGCAGAGACTAGCAGGAGTCGATGGACGAATAAGACGACCACCCCTGCCACCCAACTACCTCGGGGACGTGGCTCGTCTATAGTCCCGCCGGACAGCTCAGGCTGAGACTTCTCGGGTGGCGAACGGTCGCGAGCGAATTCTGCCGGCATGGGGCAGATGAAGGAAGGGAATGGAATGGCTGAAAAGATCCTGCTGGTGGACGACGATAGCAACGTGCTGGACGGCTATCGCCGCAGTTTGAGGGGGGAGTTCTTGCTGGAGACCGCACAGGGCGGACAACAGGCGATGAGCCTGGCGACCGCGAATGGCCCGTATGCGGTGGTGATTTCCGATATGCGCATGCCGGGCATGGATGGGATCCAGCTCTTGAGCCGCATCAAAGCGCTGTCGCCGGACACGATCCGGGTGATGTTGACGGGCAACGCAGACACGGAAACCGCGGTGAACGCCATTAATGAAGGCAGCATTTTTCGCTTCCTGAACAAGCCCTGCAGTAGGGAAGTGATGGCAAGAACGATTACCGCGGCGCTGATGCAGTACCGGCTGGTCACGGCCGAGAAGCAACTGCTGGAACAGACGCTAAGCGGCGCGTTGCAGGTGCTGACTGAAGTGTTGAGCCTGGTGAATCCTGCGGCGTTCAGCCGCGCGGAGCGGGCGCGCCGCTACATCCATCACGTGGTAACGGCGATGAACCTGGGAAACCCGTGGCAGTATGAAGTGGCCGCCATGTTGTCGCAGCTCGGTTGCGTGACGCTGGCTCCGGAGACGATTGATGCCGTGTATCGCGGGGAGCCGCTCTCGCCGAATGAGGAGGCGCAGTATGACGCGCATCCCAGCGTTGCCTATGCCCTGCTATCGAAGATTCCGCGCCTGGAACCGATTGCATGGATGATCGAGCACCAGAACCGGCCAGTCGCTGAAGGGGCGGACTCGGAGATGGGAGACATGCGGCTGGGCGCGGAAATCCTGCGCCTCATCCTGGCGTACGAAAAATCCATCCATCAAGGGATGTCCCGAACCGAGGCGGCGCACATGCTGGCGCGGCAGAACAGGAACTTCAGCCCGGAATTCTTTGAAGCATTGGTGACGCTGGATCCGAACTCGGAAGAGAGCGAGTTGCGAAAGTGCCGGATCGAAGATTTGTCGCCAGGCATGATCATCCAGCAGGAAGTCCGCAGTTATCAGGGGACATTGCTGGTCTCGAAAGGGCAGGAGGTGACGTCGACGGTCATCTTCAAGCTCAAGAACTTCCATGCCCGGCGCGCGATCGGCGGCGACGTGATGGTCTCGGTGCCCGCGACCTCGCTGGCTTTCGTAAAGGGAGCGTCGTAACGGGATCGCTTTGGATGAACAGAAGGTGCTGTCCTCCCGCCGGTTGGAGGCCATTACCTAGGTCATCTTGGGGAAGGTGACGATTCGAGTGATCATGATAGAGCATCAGGACGAGAAGGACCCAGGGGAAAAGTCCGCATGAATATTGATGACCTGCTTCGGATCGCGACGGAACGGCGAGCCAGCGACTTGCATTTGAAGGTGGGAAACTATCCTCACCTGCGCGTTGACGGCGAACTGGTGCCCTTGACCGATCAGCCGCGCATCAGCGCCGAGGACATGTTGAATATGGCGTTCAGCATGATGTCGGCGCGACAAAAGCAAAAGTTCAAAGAGACCACGGAAATCGATATGGCGTACGGCGTGGCCGGCCTGGGACGGTTCCGTGTGAACATTTTCCAGCAGCGCGGCAATGTGGGACTGGTGCTCCGCGTCATTCCCACGAAGATTCGCGCGCTCGATGAACTGTTTTTGCCCAAGGTGGTAGAGCAGATTTGCGACATGCCACGCGGACTGATCCTGGTGACGGGCGTTACGGGATCTGGTAAATCGACGACACTGGCGGCGATGGTGGATCGCGTGAACTCGTCGCGCGCGGAACACATCATCACGATTGAGGACCCGATCGAATTTCTGCATCGCGATAAAAAGGGATACGTCAACCAGCGCGAGATTGGGGTAGATACTCCGGGGTTCGGCGCGGCGTTGCGCGCTTCTCTGCGTCAAGATCCGGACGTGATTCTGGTGGGCGAAATGCGAGACTTGGAAACGATTTCGACGGCGCTGCACGCAGCGGAAACGGGCCACATGGTGTTCTCGACGCTGCACACGCTGGACGCGGTGGAAACCATCAACCGTGTGATTTCGATTTTCCCGCCGCCGGAGCAGAAGCAGATTCGCATGCAGCTGGCCGCCGTGATGCGGGCGATTGTGAGCCAGCGCCTGGTGCGGCGTTGCGACGGTGACGGTCGCGTGCCGGCGGTCGAAGTGATGATCAATACGGCTTATATTCGCGAATGTATTCTGGTGCCGGAAAAGACGCGATCGATTCGGGACGCAATCGCGGCGGGTACGTCGCAGTATGGTATGCAGACGTTTGACCAGTCGCTGTGGGATCTGTTCCAGGCAGGGCTGGTGAACTACGAAACCGCGCTGGAGAACGCTTCCAACGCTGACGACTTCAAGCTGCGCATGGCGGGTATTGCGTCGACGTCGGATATCTCGCGGCAGTCGATGCAGTCGGCGGGGTTTGGGGGAAGATAAGGCAGGTTTCAGAGTTTCAAGGTTTCAAAGTTTCAAAGTTTCCTTTTTCACTCGGTTGGGCGCGCTTTGAGCGCGCCCTTTTTCTTTTGCACGCGAGAGGAGAAAACCACAGAGGACACTGAGGACACAGAGATCTGGAAAATCCTGCTATCAGCCGTCTAATAAAAAGTCCGCTACTCGCTCTTCCTTGGTCGTCTCTGTGTCCTCCGCGTCCTCTGTGGTTTTCATTTGTTTTGTGCTGTGCCCGATTTGCGACTATCGTTGTCCATATGGCATTCCCGCGTCCTAAGAGAAGGACCTATTCCGAAGATGAGTTGTACGAATACGCTGTCGGGGCACTGGCGCGGAGGATGCGTACGGTCGCGGAGCTGAAACGACTGATGCGGGCGCGGATCGAAGAAGCGGATTCGGAATATGGGCAGACGCTGGTGGAGTTGGTGATCCGCCGACTGAAAGATCAGGGCTATCTGAATGACTCGCAATATGCGGCGTATTACTCTTCGCTGCGGCGCGACAATCAAAAGTTTGGGCGGATGCGCGTGATTACGGAACTGAAGACGCGCGGCGTGCATGGGTCGGTGATCGAGAAAGCGGTAGAAGCGGCCTACGACGGAGTGAGCGACGAGAAGCAGGCGCGCGAATTTCTGCGCAAGAAGCGACTGGAGAAACCGAAAGATCAGAAGGAGACGGCGCGCATCTTCCGGCAACTGGCGCGGGCGGGATTCGGCATGAAGACGATTTTCACCATCCTCAAGAAGTGGGACGTCGATGATGATACGTTGACGGCGCTGGAGAGCGAGACGGCGTGAGGGGACGGTCCCAGATCTGAGGCCGAAGAATGGTTCCGTCGTAGCTCGGTTCGACTCGAAGATACTCGCTTCCTTGCGCAAGGCCTCGCGAATATTGCATACTCGCTTGCAAGTTTTCGGGTTCACAAATCGAGGAGGGCATCTATGAAGTCGGTTCTGAAAGGATTTCTGGCTGCATTGGTACTGAGTGCGCTGCCGATCGCGATGGCGCAGGACGTGGCGACGGATACAACAAAGGCTGCAAAAGATACTGCCAAAGCGACCGATAAGGCGGCTAAGACAACGGGGCATGCCACCAAAGTCGCGGCGAAGGACACCGCCAAGGGTACGGAAAAGGCAGCCGACAAGACGGGCGATGCTACCAAAGTAGCGGCTAAGGATACAGCGAAGGGCACAGAAAAGGCCGCTGATAAGACCGGCCACGCCACCAAAGTTGCGGCCAAAGATACAGCGAAGGGCACAGAAAAGGCCGCTGATAAGACCGGCCACGCTACTAAAGTTGCGGCGAAGGACACCGCCAAGGGTACGGAGAAGGGCGCCAAGGACGTGGGTCACGACGTGAAGAAGGGCACCGAGAAGACCGTCGACGTAATCAAGTAGAAGGAACCCTAAGTCAACCACAGAGGGCACAGAGGCCACGGAGGAAGTCTCAACTTCCCTGTGTCGCTGTGCCCTCCGCGCTTCGGCCGCTGTTTCGCGTGGCGTCTTCGCCGTCTGCGGCGCCGTTCATTTAGAATTATTCTTCCATGCTGACCGGTTCTGAAATCCGCCGCAAATTCCTGGACTTCTTTGTGAGCAAGGGACACAAAGAGGTGCACTCGTCGTCGCTCGTCCCGGCGAATGATCCCACGCTGCTGTTCACCAACGCGGGGATGAATCAGTTCAAAGACGTTTTCCTGGGACTGGAGAAGCGCGATTTCTCGCGGGCGACGACGTCGCAGAAGTGCGTGCGCGCCGGGGGAAAGCACAACGATCTGGAGAATGTGGGATTCACCAACCGGCATCACACGTTTTTTGAGATGCTGGGGAATTTTTCGTTTGGCGACTATTTCAAGAAGGATGCGATCGCTTACGCGTGGGAGCTGATTACTTCGCCGGAGTGGTTTGGGATTGCGAAGGACAAGCTGTATGTGACGATCTTCAAGGGCGAGGCAGGCGTTGATCGGGACTCTGAGGCCTATGACTTGTGGGCCGGTCAGGGCGTGCCGAAGGATCGCATCTACGAGATGGGATTGAAAGACAACTTTTGGCAGATGGGCGATACGGGGCCGTGCGGACCCTGCAGCGAGATCTACTTCGACATGGGGCCGGCGTCGTCCGATCAAGGGCATGCCGACTGTGCGTTTCCGTGTGACTGCGGGCGTTACGTGGAGATTTGGAATCTGGTGTTCATGCAGTTTGATCGCGATGCCAGCGGGAAG
>CABECY010000636.1_pt1 | contig 11525 bp, 8 predicted proteins | sample 3422681 | NCBI WGS metagenome assembly CABECY01 (sample SAMEA5534328, study PRJEB31848) | metagenome | biome: tundra; feature: field; material: soil | place: USA | collected 2013-05 | depth 0.15 m
GGTCGCGCCCGGCAGTCTGCAGGCGATTGTCTCGCTGCTGGCTAAGGAACCGGGCGCGTGGCTTCCGATTGCTGGCGGCACCGACGTGATGGTGCAGTATGCCGCCGGTAAGCTGCCGGCGCGCAAATTGGTCAACATTTGGAACCTCCCGGAATTGCGGCGGATCGAAGTCGCGGCGGACGAGATTCGCATTGGGGCGGGATGTACGTATACGGACATGCGGCGGCACGAAACGGTTGGCCGTGAGTTCCCGCTGCTGACGACTGCTGCGCGATGGACTGGAGGGATTGCCAACCAGAATCGCGGAACGATCGGCGGCAACATCGTGAACGCGTCGCCGGCAGCGGATTCGTTGCCCGCGCTGCTGGTCTATGAAGCTGAATTAATTCTTGTGTCGGTCCGAGGCGAGCGCCGCGTACCTTACGTTGCGTTCCACACGGGATACAAGAAGACTCTTTTGGAGCCGGACGAGCTGATACGAGCCGTGTGCCTGCCCAGACGATTCGCGAGTTATGTTGCCTACGCCCGCAAAGTTGGAGCCCGCAACGCACAGGCAATCTCCAAAGTGTGCATCGCGGCTCTCGGCCTGCTGCGGAACGGCTTGGTCGAAGATGTGCGAATCGCGCTTGGGAGTGTTGCGCCCGTTCCGCTTCGCCTGCGGGAAACCGAACGAGTGTTGCGGGGACGGTCGATCGATTCCGATTTGTTGCTCATAGCTCGAGAGACCGCAATCGCCGAAATACATCCGATTGACGACATTCGCTCGACCGCCAGGTATCGTGCGGCAGTAGCGGGCAATCTCGTGGTCGAGTTCTTGAGTCGCCTGGGTTCTGAGGGAGCAGGAATCGCCGGAACAACGAACGTTCTGGCGAGCTGGAATCTCCTCTCAACTGGCGATGCCATTAGCACGATTCTTCCCTGCTGCGGCTCGAGAGCTTGGGCACAGGGCGTCGCCGCACGACGACCCCTTGCGGACGAAGATGCGCTGCTGGCCGCGTCGAACGAAACGTGGCGCAGCCTCGCGCAATCGGACTGGATGGAAGCGTTCCAGAGTCATCCGCGAATCGGCGAGTCCCGCGCGCAACAGTCTTCGTCGGCGCAATCGTCAGCCTGGTCGACGCAGGAGCAACGACAAGTAGCGGACGCCGACGCCGCGGTAAAGGCCGCGCTGGCGGATGCCAATCGGCAATACGAGCAGAGTTTCAATCGCACTTTTATTGTTTGTGCTACCGGCAGGTCGGCCCAGGAGATTCTGGGAATTCTTCTGCGGCGGCTCAACAACGACGCGGAAACGGAACTGCACGAAGCCGCCGAGCAGCAGCGGCAGATTACGGAAATCCGGCTAAGAAAATGGCTCCAACCATGAAACGCATTTCAACTCACATTCTCGACTTGGTGTATGGCAAACCAGCCTCGGCCGTGCCTGTGCGACTGGAGAAACAGAACAGCGGCGGAGATTGGCGGCTGTTGAACTCAGCCCATTCCGACCAGGATGGCCGATGCACACAATTGCTGCCGGAAGGTGAGGATCTCTCCGCCGGAGTCTATCGTTTAATTTTTGACACGGGAAGTTATTTCGCGCGGCAGAAGGCAGAGGCCCTGTATCCCGTGGTCGAAGTTACGTTCCAGGCGCGAGAGGGTGAATCGCATTTCCACATTCCGCTGCTGTTGAGCCCAAATGGATATTCAACCTACCGCGGCAGTTAGGCGGCAACTGTTACTCCGATGGAGTCGATAAAGTGACCTCGTCAATCCGCGAATGGCTGAACCTGCTGGTGCGCTGGACGCATGTGTTTGCGGCGATCATGTGGGTCGGCCAAACGTATTATTTCACCTGGCTGGACGGGCAATTCAACAAGCTCGCCAAGAAAGCTTCGAGCGACGGCACCGCGCCGTCCCTATGGATGGTCCACAGCGGTGGCTTCTACACGGTCAACCGGCAGAAATCACTCAAGGTCGTCCCGGAGCAGGTCCACTGGTTCCGCTGGGAAGCGCTTATGACTTGGGTGAGCGGTATGGTTCTCCTGGGTCTTGTGTACTACTCCAGCAGTGGACTCGTTGACCCTGACATTGCTGACATTTCGCAGGCTCGAGGCATTGCCATCGGTCTTGCCGTTCTGGCGGCCGGATGGATCGTGTACGATCTGGCGCTGCGGTCGCCTCTGGGGCGGTCGGAAACCGGGTTTGCTATGTTCTCCCTGGTCGTGATTGCCGCGCTCGCTTGGGGTCTGACGCATATATTCAGCGGACGCGCTGCTTACATTCATGTCGGTGCGGTTCTTGGCACCATCATGACCGCCAACGTTTGGTTTCGGATCCTACCATCCCAGCGCAAGATGATCGCGGCGGCAGCGGCCGGGAAAACGTTCGATGCATCCCTGAGTGCGCAAGCCAAGCTGCGATCCAAACACAATACTTTCATGGCAGTTCCCGTTGTCTTTATCATGATCAGCAATCACTTTCCCGTCGCGACCTACGGGAGCACTTACAACTGGGAGGTTCTGGTTGCGCTCATTCTTCTGGGCTGGGTGGCGGCGAAGGTGATACGGGAGTCCTGAGCTTCGCTGGGCAAGGCTTAGCATCCGAACTGGAATCCAGTGCAAACCACCGGGATCACAACGCGCGCGTCAGAGGTTATCCAGCGGTGCCTGAAGCTCGCGTTTTTTTCGGAAGATGCAAACAGCACCCGACGAACATTCCTGTCACCGCCTATGCACGAGGGCCACCAAGAAATTGCTCGATGGATGGAACCACTTGGCGCTCAAGTGCGCATCGATGCCGCCGGAAATTCCCGCGCAGTTTATCCCGCTGAGCAGCCGAACGCGCCGCGCCTCCTGATCGGTTCGCACCTTGATACAGTTCCTAACGCCGGTGCCTACGATGGCATCCTCGGCGTTGTGCTCGCGGTCGCTCTGCTGGAAGAACTCCGGGGACGGCGACTACCCTTTGCGATCGAGGTGGTTGGCTTTTCGGAGGAAGAAGGCGTACGTTTTGGAACTCCATTTATCGGCAGCCGCGCGCTGGTTGGCAGGCTGGATGAAGAACTTCTCGGCGTTCAAGATGCGCGAGGCATCTCCGTGCGAGAGGCAATCAAGGAATTTGGACTGAATCCCGCGGAGGTTTCTCAGGCCGAGGTGCAAAGCGACACTCTGGGCTACTTTGAGTTTCACATTGAACAGGGACCGATCCTAGAGAAACTCAATCTCCCTCTAGCGGCAGTCGAAGGAATTGCCGGGCAGAGCCGCTTGGAGCTCGTATTTCTGGGCCGCACCAACCATGCGGGCACAACACCAATGCATCTTCGATGCGATGCGATCGCAGGCGCGGCGGAGTGGATCGGCGTGGTAGAACGTTTGGCGATGGAAACCTCCGGCCTGGTGGCGACGGTTGGCAAGATTGAAGCGAAGCCCGGAGCGGCGAACGTGATCGCGGGTGAAGCGCGTCTCACACTGGACGTTCGTCACATTTCCGACGAAATTCGAGTTCAGGCCGTCGAAGATCTCATTCGCCAGGCCAATGGGCTGGCCGCCCGACGTGGACTAACGGTCCGGGAGAGTCCCTTGTTGAACCAGCCTGCAGTTGCCATGGACCCCTTCTTCATTGGGCAAATCGAGCAAGCGATCGTTCAGACGGGATGCAAGCCGCATCGGATGGTGAGTGGCGCAGGACACGATGCCATGATTCTGGCGGAGAAGGTTCCAAGCGCGATGATCTTTCTTCGCACGCCCGGCGGGATCAGTCACGATCCTGCGGAATCGGTCTTGCAGGATGACGTTGAGAAGGCGATCGCATGTGGCTTGCATCTTCTCGATCGGCTCGCTTCATCTCCCGACTTTTACAAAAGGACAAACCGTGCATAATCTCGGCCGAACACGCAGCTCACAACAACCGAACCATCTGCTGTTGACTCCTGACACGTTCGTGCGCACAACTCTGCCCGGAATGACGAAATGCTCCGCGATTGTGCACGTCAGCCCTGCCCTGGGCGCGAGGTTCACGCAGTATACGGCTGAGTTCGACGCTGGCGGTGAACTGGGAACTACGTCCGCCCAGCGCTTCATCTTCGTGATCGAGGGGAGCGTGAAGGTGGAAGCAGAGGGCAAATCGAGGAAGTTGGGCACAAACGGTTATGCATACTTTCCTGAAAGATCGCAGCATCGAGTCGTGGCAGCGAAAGCGAGCCGCCTCGCAGTCATTGAGAAGCACTATCAGCCTCTCGACTCAGCCAAAGCTCCGCACCTAATCGTTTCCAGTGAAGATGCCGTCTCCTCACATCCGCTCGGGGACGATCCCAGCCTGCAGGTCAAGTGCCTGCTTCCCGACGAGATGAGTTTCGACTTCGCCGTGAATACCATGGTCTACCAACCCGGAGCCGCGCTGAGCATGGTCGAAATGCATGTGATGGAGCACGGACTCATCATGCTCGAAGGTGGCGGAATCTACCGGCTGGGCGATTCGTGGTATCCCGTGACCGCGGGAGACTTCATCTGGATGGGACCGTGGTGCCCGCAGTGGTTCGGAGCGATCGGCAAGGTGCCGGCGAAATATCTCATCTACAAAGATTGGAACCGCCATCCCCTGGCGGGGTTGCAACGATGAGTCTGACGATCGACCGAGACCGGCTGATCGGCGAAATTGAAGCGCTGGCTTTGATTTCTGAAGCTGAGCCGCCAGTCGTCACTCGAGTTGTCTTCACGCCCTCCGATCTAAAAGCACGGGCATGGATGAAGGCTCGCTGTCAGCAGGCTGGCCTTTCCGTGCGCGAAGATGCCGTCGGAAATACTTTCGCGCGCTGGAATGGTTCTGATCCGTCTGCGCCGGTGGTCGGCACTGGGTCGCACATCGATGCGATTCCAAACGCCGGAAAATACGATGGCGTGGTGGGAGTGCTGGGAGGTCTCGAAGCGATGCGGGCGTTGCAGCAGAGCGGATTTCGTCCCAGGCATTCGATCGAGTTGCTGATTCTCACATCCGAAGAGCCCACACGGTTTGGCATCGGATGCCTGGGAAGCAGGCTGTTATCAGGCACGCTTTCTGCGGATTCCGCGCGCAAACTAACAGACAACGACGGAGCAATGCTCGATGAAGTTCGGCGTAAGGCTGGCTTTGCAGGAGAACTCGAGCAGGTGAAACTGCCGCAGGGATACTACAAGGCTTTCGTGGAATTGCACATCGAACAAGGTCCGTTGCTGGAGCGGCGGCAGATTCCTCTCGGCATTGTCAAGAAAATCGCTGCCCCTGCAAGCCTTCGCATTCTGATCGAAGGCTCCGGCGGACATGCCGGCGGAGTTTTAATGCCTGATCGGCGCGACGCACTCTGCGCTGCAGCCGAACTGATCCTGGCGATCGAGAATGCCGCGCGCACGAGTGGAGCCATCGACACCGTCGCAACAGTGGGAATTTGCGACGTATTTCCCGGCGCGGTCAACAGTATTCCCAGTCGAGTCCGCCTTAGCGTGGATCTCCGCGACACGGACCTGCAACGCCGCGATCTCGTGATGCGCGTAATTGAAGACACCCGCCATTCGATCTCTGCCAAGCGGCAGGTGTCGGTTTCGAGTGCGGTGGTAAACGCCGACTCGCCCGCGGACTGCGCTCCCACGATCATCGAAGCGCTTTCGCAATCCTGTCGCAAGCATCAACTGAACTTCATTCCTATGGTCAGTCGGGCTTATCACGACTCGCTGTTCATGGCGCGCATTGCACCGGTCGCGATGTTGTTCATCCCTTGCCGCAACGGGTACAGTCACCGCCCTGACGAGTACGCGTCCCCGGAAGACATTGTTCGCGGGACGCTGGTATTGGCTGAGACGCTCGCGTCACTATCGCGATGACATCGCACGATCTATTCACTACGGCGCGTGAGGAATCATGGATTCCCGTTGCGCCCAATGCTCCACGAGATCGCGCACGACCTTATCTCCCACGATTTGGGCGGCCTCCAGAGCTGGCATATACGCAGAGTAGTTGCCGGAAACCATCTCTTGCAGACTATCGGCTGCCGGCATGCCAGGGGCTTCACGGTCGTAGTTGCTAACCGTGCGCAGCACGAGCACGCGCTGCAGATCAACGCGCCCGGCCTGATTCAGAAATGTAAGCGCCTGCAGCGTGCCCGAATCTTCCATCGCCGCGACCATGTAATTTCCTTTGCCGCCGGTGTAGTAGCGAGTCCACTCGTTGGCCCATTCCTCCATCTTCGAACCATGCCAGAACGTACCCGCCGACAAAGTATCGCCTCTCGCCACAAACGGCGGTTTCAAGGCATTTGGGAATCCTGCAAAGCGCGCCCGCGATTTGCGCAAGGCATCAGAATCCGCCAACGGTACGTCTTGCGTGAGGTGGAATGCCCTGCCCACCAGAGCTGGATTGAGCGTGTACATTTCGCCGTAGACGTCACTGGCAGGCTGCTCATAGGGCGTGCCCTTGCGCAGTGGAACATAGCCAGTCGGCCAACTCAGAGGAATTTGACGCGCATCGATCTCAAACGCCAGGTCGCCATCGACCACATGATCTGCCCAGACCGCCGACCCGACTGAAACGTCCGCCGGATCTCCGCCGCCGATGCCGGCGACAATCCAGTACGCCTTCGAAAGATCGAAGCGCGGGTCAAGGCCGAGCGCCGTCACCGATGCCGCGGCCTTGGCAGTTCCCACTCCAGTGACCATGCCGAGAACTCCGTCCTTATTCAGACGCACGTGGTGATAACCGGCAGGTAGCGGAAGGATCTGGTCGAGATGCTCACGTTCCACCCAGAGCTGAAACTCCCCCGGAGTGTCACCCGTGTCCTCGCCGCGCTCGAACATGGTTACCACGACGACTTTAATACGAATCGGTCCAGCCTGCTTAGCGGCCTGGCCCGGGAGATAGCCACAACACATCCCGGATAGCGTGAGCGTCAGGAACAGATGCCTAGTACGACTGCACATGGAATCTCCGAGTGCTGCGCGGTGTCAATGAGATGTTTTGGATTGCGATTCCCGGATCCGGGCGTAACCGGGCTTGATGACAGAGTAGATGAAATCGCAGCGCTCTTTGTACGGCAAGAACGCGCTCTTCATCGCGTTGATCGTAATTTTTTCAAAGTCGGCCATTGAGAGTCCAAAGGTTTCCGCAGCGGCCTCAAATTCCTGAGTCATCGACGTGCGGCTCATCAAACGGTTGTCGGTGTTTAGAGTCACGCGGAATTTCTCTTGATAAAGAATCTTGAAGGGATGTTCCGCCAGGCTCAGCGTTGCTCCGGTGTGGACGTTGCTAAGCAGGCAGATCTCCAACGGGATGCGCTTGTCGAGAACGTATTGGGCGAGATCTCCCAGTTTCACGGCCTTGCCGTCCACGACGGCGATATCGTCGATCAGGCGCGTCCCGTGCCCGATGCGATGCGCCCCGCAATACTGAATCGCCTGCCAGATCGATTCTTTCCCGTAGCCTTCGCCAGCGTGAATTGTGATGTTGAAGTTCTCGCGTTGAATGTAATGAAAAGCATCTACGTGCTTTTTGGGTGGATATCCGCCCTCCTCGCCCGCTAGATCGAAGCCAACCACTCCCCGCGCGCGAAAATCGACAGCGAGCTCCGCCATTTCCAGCGAAGTGTTCATGTTGCGCATCGCGCAGATGATCAATCCTGAGGAAACGCCGAAGTCTTTTCGTCCGCGCTCCAGTCCCTTTAGAACGGCCGAGACAATCTGCTGGTGCGTCAATCCCTTCTGGGTATGGAAGACGGGCGCAAAGCGAGTCTCGAAATATACGATTCCATCCCGGCTCAAATCTTCGGCCTGCTCATACGCGACGCGCTGCAGCGCCTCTTCCGTCTGCAGGACAGCTATGGTGTGAGCGAAGCCTTCCAGATATTTCGCAAGACTCCCCTGATTCGCGCCACGAAAGAACCACTCGGATAGGGCCTGGGGAGAGTCCGTTGGAAGGTCGGTATAGCGCGCATCTCTGGCCAAGTCAATTACAGTCTGTGGCCGCAGCACACCATCCAAATGCTCGTGCAAGAGAACCTTGGGCAGGCTCTGCAATAATTCTCGATCGAGTTTCATCGAAATGAGCAACTCCGTCGGACGGCTGTGAAAACTAGGTCCAAACAGTCTATCCGAAGAAGTCGCTCGGAATGGTTTTGCGAGTCAACGACTAGCGTTCCCACCAGTAAGGGGCAGAGCTCGGATGAGATCGATGCCCCTCGGCGCTACTCAATCAGGCTACGGTTTCCGCCGGCTCGCCGATTGCGAGCTCTTCCTCGCTCTCAACCCGCGCGTGCGTCTTCGCGACCAGCATGTAGATGGACGGCACCACAAATAGCGTGAACACCGTGCCGATGATCATGCCGCTCACCAGCATGATACCGATGCTGTTCCTTGCGCCGGCACCGGGCCCCTTCGCTAGCACGAGCGGGAAATGTCCGAAGACGGTTGCAGCAGTGGTCATCAGGATTGGACGCAACCGCGTGCTCGCCGCGCCGGCAATCGCCTCAAGTTTACTCAGGCCGGTTTCCTGCAGGTGGTTCGCGAATTCCACGATCAGAATTCCGTTCTTCGCGATCAGACCGACGAGTGTAATCAATCCTACCTGACTGTAGATGTTCAGGGTCGTGAAACCGAGGAACGAGAACGCAAGCGCGCCCGAGATGGCCAGCGGGACCGAACCGGCCAGAATAATGAAGGGATCGCGGAAACTTTCGAATTGCGCCGCGAGCACAAGATAGATCAGAATCGCGGAAAGCAAGAACGTGCCCAGAAATTTACTACCTTCCACGCGCAGCTGGCGAGACTCACCCGCGTAATCCACAGTGAATCCCTGCGGCAGAACCTGCTTGGCTTCATTCTCGAGAAATGTAAGCGCCTGATCGAGAGGCACTTGCGGGGGAATGACCCCCTGAATACGCACAGCATTCAGCTGCTGAAACTTGTTGAGCGATCTCGGCTCAGTCGTTGTCCGCAGAGTGGCAAAGGTCGAAAGAGGCACGAGCTTGTCCGAAGAACCCTTCACGTAAATCTGCGACAGTTGATCTGGAGTCAAGCGCTCAACGCGTTTGACCTGCGGGATCACCTTGTAGCTGCGTCCCTGAATGCTGAAACGGTTGACGTAGTTTCCACCCAGCATGGTGGAAAGGTCCTGACCGGCCTGGCTCAGGTCCACTCCTTGGGAGCGCAATTTGTCGCGGTCAAACACCACTTCCGTTTGGGGCTGGTCGAACTTTACATCGGTGTCCGCAAAGATGAAGAGGCCGCTGGCCATCGCCTTCTTCACGATCCGTTCGGCCAGTTGACTGACCTGCTGTGGCTCGGCCGCGGAGGCAATCACAAAATCGACCGGGAAGTTACCGCCCCCAGGAAGAGGCGGCGGCGTCAATGGAATGACCCGAACGCCGGAAATCTTGGACAGCTTTCCGCTTGATTCCAACAGCAATTGCTGCGTCGTCTTCGTCCGCTGGCTCCATGGTTTGGTGACCATGCCCCCGAAGCCGCCGTTTGGATTCGTGATCTGAAAGATGCTCGCGCTCTCCGGAAACGAGTGGTATACGTCGTAGACCTGCTGGGTGAACAGATTCGTTTGATCCAGCGTGGAGTTCGCGGACGACTGAATAACGCCGAACACCACACCCTGATCCTCGGCCGGCGCCAGTTCCCGCTGGGAAAACATATAAAACGGAATCATCAGCACGGCCACAATCGCCCAGAGCGTGAGCACGACTGGACGATACTGCAGCGTCCCCGCCAGCAACCGACCATAAAGGCTTCGCACGCTCTCGAAGCGCCGGTTGACGATTCCCGCGAAGCCCCGCTCCGTATCCCCGGAGCGCAGCAACTTCGAACCCATCATCGGTGACAACGTGAGAGCAACGACACCCGACACGACGACTGCGCCGGCCAGCGTGAATGCGAATTCGCGGAACAGAGCGCCGGTCAACCCGCCTTGAATTCCGATCGGTGCGTATACCGCGGCGAGCGTGATCGTCATGGCGATGATCGGTCCCACCAGCTCGCGAGCAGCGTCTTTCGCAGCCTGGAATGGAGACTTCCCAAGATGCAAGTGGCGCTCGACGTTCTCCACCATGACGATGGCATCGTCCACGACCAGGCCCACTGAGAGCACAATCGCCAGCAGGGTCAGAAGATTGATCGTGAAACCGGCCAGAAGCATGAGGAACACAGCTCCGATCAGCGAGATCGGAATCGCGATCACCGGAATCAGCACGGAGCGGAACGAACCGAGGAACAGGAAAATCACGACCACCACGATCAGCAGCGTCTCCACCAAAGTGTGGAGCACTTCGTTGATCGCGTCCTGAATGTACTCCGTCGAGTCGTAGGGAACTCCCAGCTTCATGCCCGTGGGCAATTGCGCTTGAATTCCTGGTAGAGCCTGGCGCACGTTGCGAATCACTTCCAGCGAATTTGCCGTGGGAAGGACCCAGATACCCATGAAGGTGGCGGTTTCGCCGTTGAAGCGGACATCCTGGTCGTAATTCTCAGCACCCAGAACGACGTCCGCGATCTCTCCGAGTCGGACCACCACGCCGTTCTGCTGCTTCACCACCATCTGGCGAAACTCATCCGGAGTCCGCAGGTCGGTGTTTGCGATCAGGTTCACGGACACCATGGAACCCTTGGTGCTTCCCAGAGCCGAAAGATAGTTGTTGCGCGAAAGAGCGTCATGCACGTCGGAAGGAGAGACGCCGCGTGCGGCCATTTCCCCAGGCTTGAGCCAGATGCGCATCGCAAACGTTCGATTTCCCAGGATGTCGGCGCGCTGCACACCGCTGATCGCGCTCAGCTTGGGCTGCACTACACGGGTCAAGTAGTCGGTGATTTGATTCTGATCGAGGTCGGCGGAAGAAAATCCAAGGTAAACCGCCGCGAACTGAGTATCAGCCGTCTCCAGATCGATCACCGGAATTTGAGCGTCCGGAGGAAGATCATTGCGGACCTGCGCCACCTTTGCCTGGATCTGAGTCAGAGCGGCGGTGGTGTCGTAGTTGATCTTCAGGTGCACCTGGATCGTACTCAAGCCCTGAGCACTCGTCGACTCCATGTAGTCGATGCCGTCGGCGCTGGCAATGACGCGCTCAATCGGCGTCGTAATGAAACCGCGGACCAGATCGGCGTTCGCGCCGACATATACGGTCGTGACCTGCACGACCGCGATGTCGCTGCGCGGATACTGCCGCACACTCAGCGAGCGAATGGCTTGCAGGCCGGCGATCAGGATGACCAGGTTTACAACAATCGCCAGAACCGGACGCTTAACAAATAAATCCGTGAACTTCATGAACGTTCCTCCAGGGACAAGCCGCGTTTAGCCGTAACGTTTAGCTATCCTCAGGCTTGGGACTGGCGCTGTTTGCGGGTTTCACCGTGTTGTTCACTTGAACGGGGGCTCCATTGCGCAGCCGGAAGACTCCGGAACTGACAACCTCGTCTCCGGGGTTAATGCCGGAAATGATGGCCACCTGATCGCCGCGCGAGCCCTCCACTTTGACAACTTGCTGGCGCACACCGCGATAAGTGTTCCCCTTCGCGTCCTTC
>CABECY010000646.1_pt1 | contig 11375 bp, 3 predicted proteins | sample 3422681 | NCBI WGS metagenome assembly CABECY01 (sample SAMEA5534328, study PRJEB31848) | metagenome | biome: tundra; feature: field; material: soil | place: USA | collected 2013-05 | depth 0.15 m
TGTTGGCAACTGGATCGTAGATCTCCGCGGCATTGGTCGGACAGCCTGGCAGCGCGCATGTCGATCCGCCGGCCACTAAAACCTGGCCGTTATTGAGAAGAGTCGCCGTTGCATTGAAACGAGGTGTGTTCAGTTGCGGGTGACCGCCAGTAAATCCGGGCTGAGTCGGATTGTAGATCTCAGCCGCGGCTGGCAGGTTGGTTCCATCGAAACCTCCGGCAATGAGCACCAGACCGGAGTTGAGCAGCACCGCGCTCGCGCCAAACCTCGCCGCGCTCATTCCGTTCGAGGTGGCGGTGAAGGTTCCAGCAACCGGATCGTAGATCTCAGCACTCGACAACGCACTGCAGGATGTCGCTGTGGTGCAGGTTTGACCACCCGCGATCAGGACGGTTCCGTTGCTAAGCAGCGTCATCGTTTGACCGCTACGTGCCACAGTCAGATTGCCAACGGTACTGAACGTTGCAGCACTGGGACTGTAAATCTCAGAACTGCTCAGAGACGAACAATTCCCAGAAGCATCGCAGGTATATCCCCCCGCGATCAGCACGTTACCGTTGTTCAACAAGACCGCCGGTGCCGAGCGAGTTTGCGACATCGCGCCGGTATTAGTAAAGGTACTGCCGGCAGGGTTATAGATCTCGGCATTGTTCAGGTAAGTGCACGAACCGGCCGAAGGACAGTTGACGCCACCGGCGACCAAGATTTGTCCCGTTTCCAGCATAGTAGCGCTGTGGAGATACCGGCTTGTATTGAGGTTTGCCTGTGTGGTTCCGGAAGTGACGATCAGAACCACCGTTCCGCTGATTGAGCCCGATGTCGCTGTGATCGTGGCTTCCCCGACCGAGCCAGCGGTTGCAAGGCCCGAAGTGCTCACACCCAGCACTCCCGAACTTGACGATGTCCACGAGCTGGAGGAAGTGAGGTTCTGCGTGCTGCCATCCGTGTAGTTCCCCGTTGCCACCAACTGCAGGGTCGCCCCTGTAGACAAGCTGCCCGCGTTCGGCGTGATCACCAGGGAGACCAGACTTGGTGCTCCGACGGTTAGCGGCACGGAAGCCGAAATCGACTCGAAACTCGCGCTGACGGTGGTATTTCCTTGGCTTGCGCCCAGAGCAACCCCCGTATTGCTGATGGTGGCAACAGCAGTGGTCGCCGACGACCAACTGACCAATCCGGTGACATTCTGTGTGCTACCGTCGCTGTACGTCCCCATCGCCTGATACGGCTGGGAACCGCCGATAGCAATGGTTGCCGACGCTGGATTTACGGTCATTGAAACCAACGCTGCTGAAGCGACGTTCAGATTAGTGGTTGCGTTCACGGAACCAAAGCTGACCTGAACTGTCGAGACTCCTTGGAACAAAGCCGCAGCCAGACCGCTACTGTTGATCGTCGCAACAACCGATGCCGACGAGCTCCAGGTCGCAGAACTCGTGAGGTCTTGTGTACTCCCATCGGTATAGACACCAGTCGCCGTGAACTGTTGAGTTGCTCCCAGAGGAATCGTCGGGCTCTGTGGGCTTAGCTGAACGGATACCAATGTTGGTGCCGTTATGGTCAGTGTGGCTGAACCGTTCATGCCGAGTGCGCTCGCTGTAAGGGTTGCGATACCCTCTATCAAGCTTGCAGCAACCCCAGAATCGGTTGCATCGTTGCTGATTGTGGCGACGCTGGCATTTGAGGAGTTCCACAGCACTGATGCCAAGCTCTCGGTATTGCCATTGCTCAAGGTTCCAACCGCCGTAAAGAGCTGTTGCCCTCCCATGCCAATCGAGGGACTGGCTGGCGTAACTGCAATACTTGTGAGCCCAATCAGTTGGCTCGCCATATACAGTTCCGCGTTGTTGAAGATGTTCGTGCCGTCTGTGCCGCCGGCGATGAACACCGTGCCGTCATTTAGCAGCGTGTCCGTCTGGTACTCGCGGACACTCGCCATGCTTCCCGCAGCTGTAAATAGCTGACTGGTCGGATTGTAGGTTTCGGTCGAAGCCAGGGCCGTGCCGTTTGCGCCGGATGTTCCTCCCACGATGAGCACTTGGCCACCGTTCAACAGTGTCATCGCATGCGAAATCCTCGGAGTTGTCATGGTGCTTGTGACAGCAAGGAAGACGTCTGAGACGGGATCGTAAACTTCGGCGGTGTTCAGAGGTCCTGTTCCGGGATCATAACCCCCGGTGATGAGCACTTGGCCATTGTTCAGCAGAACGGCTGCGTGTCCTTCACGAGCCGTAGTCATGGGAACGGATACTAGCGTGAAAGATTGACTCACTGGATCGAAGAGTTCAGCCGTGTTGTATGCGCCGCTTGGGGACGAGTCCGTTTCGCCGCCGGCGATCAGCACTCGACCATTCTGCAGAATTGTCGCCGTGTGTTCGTAACGTGGCACCTGCGTGTCGCCCAGATCAATGAAGGTCTGCGTCGCAGGATCGTAAAGCTCAGCGTCTGCGATTAGGCCCGTCTCAGGGTCATACCCTCCGACGATTAGCACCTGTCCATTGTTCAGCAAAGTAGCCGAATGGCCGACTCGGGCAAAGTTCAGAGTGTTCGTCAGGAGCGTAAAAGTTCCGGTCGTGGGATTGTAGATTTCTGCTGAGTCCAAGGTTTCTTTGTTTGCTAAGTCAGAACCACCCGCGATCAGCACCGTACCGTCGTTTAGGAGCGTCGCAGTGTGCAACCACCGCGCAACATTCATCGAATTGCCCGCCGCGAACAGCTGACTGGACGGAGCGTACAACTGAGCTGTGTTCACGACACCGGAAGTGCTCATACCTCCAGTAATCAAAACCTGGCCTGTCGTCAACCGAGTGGCTGTCTGTCCGTAAAGGGAGGCTCCCATCTGTCCAGCGGTGGTGGTGAAACTACCCGATTGAACCGGCGGTTGAACTGTCAGCGTCCCTGACCCTGATATCGTTCCGACTGTTGCTGTAAGTGTCGTAGAACCAAGGCCAACTCCCAGAGCGAATCCCGAACTACCGGCCGCATTGTTGATGACGGCTACGGTAGGACTCGACGAAATCCAGGAAGCTGATTGTAGAGTTGAAGTGCTGCTGTCGCTGAATGTACCGGTAGCCACAAACTGCTGGATTCCTCCCACGATGATGGAAGTATTGGCCGGTGCGACGGTGATCGATACTAGCCCTGACGGAGTAAGACTGCCGGGCTGATAGAACTCGACGCTCGACAGTGTTATCCCGCTTGCGATGCCCCCGGCGAGCAATACACTGCCATTTGACAGTAGGGTGCTAGTGTGTCCCGAACGAGCCGTGCCCAACCCTTGCGAATTGGTGAAGGTTCCGGCGGTGGGGTCGTAAAGCTCAGTGGTCGCGTCTGATGTGCACGCGTTGCCTGAACACCCGTCGGCTCCTCCGGCTAGAAGCACTTGGCCATTTGTGAGAAGAACGGCCGTGTGGTTCACTCGTGAGGCGTTCATGTTCCCCGATGCGTACTGAAAAGAATTTGCGTTTGGGTCATACAACTCGGCGGTGTTGGTCGGGCAGGTCGGCGATTCACAGGTCGATCCACCGCTAATCAAAACAACGCCACTGTTCAAGAGCGTGGCAGCCGGGGAAGATCGTGCCGTCCCCAACCCATTGGCAGTTGGAGTGAAGGAAGCGGTTGACGGGTCGTAGAGTTCTGCCGAATTCAAAGGATTGTATTCAGTGGATCCCCCCACGACAAGGATCTGACCATTGGCCAACTGCGCGGCAGCGGCATCATAGCGTGCCGTGTTTAACGAGCCCGTCAGGCTAAAGGTACCGGCTTGTGGATCGTAAATCTCTGCGCTTGCTAAAGCAGTACATGTAATAGACCCGGTGGTCGGGGTAAAGTTTACGTCGACCAGGTGAGCCCCATCCCATCGAGGATCGCCGAAGTTTCTGCTGTTAGAACCTCCGCCTCCGCCCGAGCCAGGAACGCAGCTCTCCCCGCCTGCGATCAGGACTCTGCCGTCCGGCAGTAATGTCATCGTTTGGCCATCCCGCGTAGTTTGCATATTGCCCGCGCTGCTGAAGGTTCCTGAATTCGGGCTGTAGATTTCAGCGCTGCTCAACGAGAAACAGTTCCCATAGCCGTCACATGCAGATCCGCCAGCGATTAGTACATTCCCATTTGCCAGAAGAACGGCTGGGGCTGCCCGTGGTGTGGCCAAGCTGCCTGTAGTGGTGGATGTGCCGGAACCCGGATTGTAGACTTCAGCGCTGTTCAGATAAATGCAGGAACCAACTGTCGGACAGGTTGCCCCACCCGCAATCAGTACCGTGCCATTGTTCAGAAGCGTGGCGCTGTGCTGATAACGACTAATATTTAACGCATTTGAAAGACCCGTCGAGGTCACGGTGAAGTTGAATCCCGGGCTAGCAATACCATCAACAGTGATGACCACGTTGCCTGTGGTTGCCCCGCTCGGCACCATCGCCACAATCGATGTTGGACTCCAGTTCATGATCGTGGTTGCTATCATGCCGTTAAACGTCAGGGTGCTGCTGCCCTCGCCTGAGCCAAAGTTCGTTCCAGTGATCGTTACCGAAGCACCTACCGGCCCGGAGTTTGGGGAAAGTCCTGTGATGCTTGGCGGACCGAGGACCGTCATTGTGGTTGAGCCGCAGACCGAACCCGCGCACGCGCTCACTGTCGCTGAACCTGCACCTTCGGCAGCAGCATTTCCCCGATCGCCAGGATCCGTCGCGATTGTTACGATTGTGCTATCGGAGGACGTCCACGTGACGGAAGCAAGAATCTGTGTACTGTAGTCGCTGAAAGTGCCCGTTGCGGTGAATCGCTGGGTTGCACCAACCGGAACCGACGGATTGCTCGGGCTCAAAGCTATGGAAACAAGCCCCGCGGGCGCGAGGGTGCTGGGCTGGTACAATTCCGCACTATTCAGAACATTGGCATAGAAATCCATTCCAGCTGCAACCAATACCTGACCATTATTTAGGAGCGTCGTCGTGAGGCTCTGCCTCGTAACGTTCAAGTCGCCGGTGAGCGTAAAGCTCCCTGTGGTCGGATCATAAATTTCGGCACTGGCCAGCGTATTCCCATTGTTATCCTGGCCGCCAGCAAGCAGAATCGTCCCATTACTCAGGAGCGTACCCTGCGCCCCGTCGTAGCGCGGAGTGTTCATGCTGCCTGTCACTGTAAACGTCTGAGTGGCCGGGTTATAAAGCTCGGCGCTAGCCACCGCATTCCCATTGATATCGTAGCCTCCAGCAATCAGAACCATCCCGTTATTCAGCAGTGTTGCCGTATGCACAGCCCGGCCAATGTTCAAGCTACCGGTCAGAGTGAAGGTGCCGGCTACGGGATCATAGATTTCGGCGCTGGAAAGCGTATTGCCATTGTTGTCGAATCCGCCGGCAATAAGCACAGTACCGTCGTTGAGCAAGGTGGCGGTGTGCGTGTCGCGCGCCACGTTCAGGTTGCCAGTGGACATGAAGGTTCCGCTGGCTGGGTCGTAAAGCTCTGCGCCATCGGCGTCGCTGCTGATGTAATCGCCGTTGCTGTCCCAGCCACCGGCCATCAGAACTCTCCCATTGTTGAGAAGAGTGGCAGTTTGTGAAGTGCGGGGTGTGTTCAGGTTGCCTGTAAACGTAAACGTGCCGGAGGTTGGGTGGTAAAGCTCGGCAGTACCGATCTGGTTCCAGTTGCTGTCTGATCCACCCGCGACCAATACTTGGCCGTTAGCCAACAAAGTCGAGGTGTTGAAGATGCGTCCAGTGTTGAGGCTGCCTGTCGTCGTGAACGTGCCTATTCCGGGGTTATACAATTCGGCGCTGGTTATGGTGTCGTAAGCGAAACCGTCCACGCCACCTGCGACCAGCACCATGCCACTATTCAACAGCGTGGCAGTGTGGAACATCCGTGCGGTGGTGAGGTTCGCGGTGAGGGTAAAGCTGCCTGCCACAACGGTGAAGTTGACGCTGTTGCTTGCTACCCCGCCCACCGTTACCACCACGCTGCCGGTAGTCGCTCCTGCCGGCACGGTGGTCACTATCGACGTCGCACTCCAACTCGTGAACGCACTTGCTTGCGTTCCGTTGAACGTTACTGCGTTGGCGCCCTGCGTCGCTCCAAAATTTGCCCCCGTGATCGTCACCTGTGTCCCCACCACTCCTGAGGTTGGAGACAGACTCGTGATGCTCGGAGCCGCAAATAAAGCCTTAGACGAAACCACGGATAAGAGGATGAGGACTGCCAGACGACATTTATTCTTGAGTCTCATACTTCAAAACCCTTCTTTATGGCTGAAATAGGTCTGTCCGGCCAACAATCGAATTGGAGCAGTTAACTCGCAGGTAGTGGTGCGCCGCTCCGGAGCATGTGACGATGACTGTCCTCAACCAGCGGTTCGCAAGAAGCGGGCTTAAGTTTTTGTTATTTATACGTTGTTATGTTTACGTTGTCAACGAATGTAATTAACCTGCTTCTTACGCAAACTCCTACCCGCGATCCCGTTTGGTGAGTCAAAGCACACTTTACCCTCTGCATGCACATCGCTGTCGAAGTCGATGCACACAGCACAGCCTTAGCGCAATTCCGCAATTGCGCAGGCACAGCCCAACCATAGTGGGGAAAGACCTACCTGAGGACTTACTAGTCGCGGACCGTCCGTTTCCGAGACCAACTCCTGATCGTAGGTTGCTGATCAAGCTATGCTGCGAAACTGTGGAAGGTCAAGCCAATAATGGAACGCGTGACAGCGAACACAGATTAATGTGACCACAAGCACCTTCCAGAACAGGATTCACGGGTTAACGAAACTGCCTGCAGCTTTCATGACTCATTCCAGTCCGGATGAGGACACGTTGGAAAGGAGGCAGGCTTTGAAGTTGTGAAGAGAATAGGCCGGATTACACTCTCCGAGCGAGAGGGGACGTGGGCCGATCAGACTGAGGTTTGGGCATAGCCAACTGGCTCGCCGATCACGACGAATCTCGTAAAGTGCGATTTTATTGGTGCCGTGAGGGGGAGTCGAACCCCCAAGACCCGAAGGTCGGCGGATTTTGAGTCCCTATCTACAGAAGACCAGGTCTTGCATTTTCTTGTATCTACAATGACTTAGATGGTCTAACAGTGAGGTCTCATGCGGCCCTTTTTGGAGAGTTTGGGCATAGTTTTCGACTAAAAACCACAGTGGCGGCGAATTTCATCGTGTTGTAGCGTCAAGGAGGTCACTGGAATTCTGCCTATTCGCAAGCTGTACCCCAAATCTGATCCAAAATCAATGCTCTTCAACTCCGCTTCATTGTACAGCCGCAGGCAAGATGCAGCTCTTGCTTTTCAGCCTTTGTGCCAGCCGGGTCGTGGTTATGTATGACAGTCCGTCAGCCTCAATTGCATGATCTGCAAAAGAGGCGGCCATTGTTCTAATACGGCTCCAAGAGCCAAGCCTCGTCCAATCGCAGATCGGTTGCGCTCTTTTCCAACGCCGCAGTCTGATGTTCCTCAGGTGGCCCTCAGTGATTACTTCAAAAGCGGCCAACGATTATCACGTGAAAACCGTCCAACGGAAGTAGCCGTCCAAGACTGAGATTGTTCTATCCTGCCGCCTCCTTTACAGCCAAGTCAGTTTTCGTGCGCCAGTTCCGTGGACCGCTCTTGAGCACGTGTCCATCTGTGCGGATGATGCGGCGGCCGGCAGATTGTTCGCTTTTTGTAACAAATGTTAGTTGTTTTGGCGATTAAACTAGGTTGTGCTACATTTTTGCTAGCAGTCGATACGCTAGGGCGAACGGACCCGCAGACTAAGGTCCGCAAGTTGGGGTTCGTGCACCTCGGCATCAAGGAGGGAACAGCCATGTACTCTGCCCACGCCCCTAGTTGCCGCCTCTTCAGTCTCTTCACTTCAAAAGTCATGCTGGTCATTGCGTTCGGCCCTTTCTGTATGCATTCCAATGCGCAAGGCTGCGGCCAGCGTCCAAATTTTGACTTCGAGTGGCGGTGCGAAAGCACCGGCCACGAGTGTTATGACCAGGTGTGCGTCGACGGAGGAAAAGACTCGGATTATTGTTCGCAAGGGTACGGGACGTGTTGCGACACGGATATCAACACTGCAAACGTGACCTGCGATATTGAAGAATGCTGCGAAGGCGCAGGCGACTGTTCGGTGGGCTGCGCTCCTATAAGAGCGGGGGGGCCACGCCGCACAGTGCTCCTTCAAGAACGACTTACTGAGCGGTCCGCGCCCCAAATCGGTTGCGATCAACCCAGCAAATTCCAAAACGCCGTCGCTAAAGCCCCTGCTTTCGCACTGGTAAGTGATCGGTTTATCTCTCCGAAAGGGATGCTCCTCGCCCCGGTCGACGTGTCAGGCGGAAACAGCCTTGTACCATCAAGTAAGGCCGAAAGTATAAAGAACGTGCAAACGCAATTTCGTGGACCGGTGTTTAATCGAGTGACGTGTGATGCAGAGGGCAACGTTTATGCTCGGCAATTTCAAGCGCGCAGTAAAGGGAGGGAATCTGTACAAGAAATAACCAGGACCGGAGAGGTGGTCCGGTTGTTCAAAGTCGAGGATGCTGGGTTTGATTTATCGGTAGGAGATTTTGCGATAGGTCCAGATAACGATGTCTACATGCTTGGCTGGTCCATGGAGCATGCCCATCCTGGCAGTCGCGTTTACGTTGCGCAGTTCAGCGAAGAGGGATCGCTGAAGTCAACGACTCAGCTTACCTCTGAGGAGTTTTTCCCCTCCAGCATGGCAGTTTTTAAGACAGGAGAGTTCCTAGTTACGGGAAGGCAAGGAAAGGCCGATAACACTCCTTTTACTGGTGTTTTTGCCGCAACTGGCAAGTTGATCGCCAAAATATACGAACCCGAGGACGACGAACTGCGGAAGAGGGCGGAATCTGGTGATCTTCACGATGGGAACCTTTATGGAAACACTGCCGTCGGGCTGGGGCGAGCTGTCGCAGCGTCGGACGGAAACGTATATCTCATGCGGCGCGCTTCACCGCCCTTGATCTATGTCATCTCACCGAAAGGCAATGTCGTCCGGAAATTACGGGTTGATCTGGCGAGTTCCGCGATGCTCCCGGACGAACTGCAAGCTTCCAAGGACAGACTTGCGATATCGTTTGAAGCAGCAGACGGTTCCCGGCTCATAAAGGTGGTTGACCTGACGGGAAATGGACTCGCCGAGTACCCGATTGATGCCACAGTGGGTAGCGCAGCACTGGCGTGCTACGACCCGCCGGTTTTAACTTTCGTGAGAGCAGATGCAAACGACGTTCATGGAAACATGTTTATCCAAGATCTTCGTGAGAAATAATCTTTGCACCCCCCGGCCCGTACGGCGCCGGGACCATAGGACCAAGTGGAAGCGCTCTTAGCTGCCGTCTGTGCCGCAGACTCCTCTGTTGCCGAAGCAACCAGCAGGACGCCAGCGGCTAGCCAGTTTTCCATCATGGGCAAGAACCTGGAACATGCTGGGGGCCGCGAGGGGATTGAAACTGGAGGCCCCGGCCAGAATCGAACTGGCGACCCTTCGTTTAGGAAACGAATATTCTTTCTACCTGAGCTACGGCGCCGTTGTGTATACACATCCTGTACACATTTGGGCGGTTTGGATGGCCCAACTATCGCGAGCCTCAGTTATCACTTCAAACCGGAGAACGGAAGCAGCCGTCCAAGACTGAGACTGTTCTATCCTGCCGCCTCCTGTGGAGGCAAGTCAGTGTTTCTTGCGCCAGCTCCACGGACCGCACTCGACCACGTGGCCGTAGTGCAGCATGCGTTCGAGGATGGCGCTGACCGCGGCCGCATCGCCCAACAGTTTGCCCAGTCTTCCGCCGGACGATTCGAGGTCAGCATGGTGCTGGCCCGCTCGTGGCGGCGCATGATGATCTCCAGCAGCTCTTCGGCGGCGTTGAGATGTGTAAGAGGACACTTGCCATCACCAGGGGTTTAGCTTGGGGCAGAGCCGGTTTCGTAGAACTAGAAATTTCACATCCCCCGGATAGCTGAATAATAAGCCGAGGCGCAAAGGCCAGTGTCAAGGCTCTTCGACCGCGAACGCGGCGCGCGAAGCGCGGCCTTGACACTGGCCGGGCCTCGGCTATGCTCTGGCTATCCGGGGCATGTCATTCGGGACTGCATCACAGACCTAGACCGAAACCCTGACTGATCTGATTCGTGTCCGTGGTTTGTGGTTCTGTCTTGTGCGCTCCTGGCTCTTGCTGAATCGCAGGAGAATGGGACACGTCGCGGCTGAGTTCCTACCCCAGCGTCGATACATTGTTCGTATAAATCTGCGCGTCATAGCGTCCACGCGAGACAGAGACATAGGCCATGCGGCTGTTGAGCAGATCCTTAGCGGTCTGTCCCTGGCTGGAGTAGCTGGTCATTGCATAGCCATAGTCGAGATGCGGATGCTTGTGCGTATCGAGTTCGACCATACGACCACCGTCCATCTTCAGACGCAGCCGCCCGTCTCCGTCGATGCTCTCGATGGTGCCCAACTCGCGGTTCGCAACTCTGAGGTCGTTGGCCGGCGCGGTGAACTGGATCCGGTCGCCCAGTGAAAAATTCCGTATCTCCTGCCGAAAGACTGAGACTCCCAGCTGCCTGCGTGGATCGTAAGTTCGCTGCGTGCCGTCCTGCAGTTCGACTGTCAGCCGGTTTTTCGGCGCGTCGATGCTCTTCACCTGTGAGTACGCGCCTTTCCCGATGCCGGTCTCGTTCGATGCGCGCGAATAGCGCAGCACATCGCCCACCTCGTAACGCTCGGCCCAAGTGCGGTCAGCGCCGGTGAGATCCTGACGCGGCACTAGCGTCCTGATGCACTGCTCTTCACTGCTCACGAGGCCACGCCGCTGCATTTCCGCATGGACGCGATCGTTGATCTCCATGCGAGAGCGATTATCGGGAGAAATCACTAGCGTATTCTCCGGCGCTTTTGCATACTCCTTTGCAATGGCCGCAATGCGCTCGTCGTGGCCCTGAATTTCGTGGACTCGGCCCTGCCGATCCAAATTCTGGACCGCTTCGCGCACTTCGCCCCGCGCAAGCTGCTCGACTACCTGTTTCAGTTCCGGGTCTTTCTGGCGCACGATCTCTTCGAGCTTCACCGCTTTCATACCGGCGTCCTGGAGCTGCGCGAAGGGCCGCCCGGCCTCAACCGACTCATGTTGCCGCCGGTCACGAAGAGCAGCGCGAGTGGATCGTGCATGTGCAAGCCTTCCATGGAAAGGAGCACTTTCTGCGTTATGCCGGGCGCTATGTCAGGCTTCCGCCCATCGCGCAGTGGCGTATTCTTGCGATCGAAGACGGATTTGTGCGCTTTTGGTGTAAGGACAGGCGCCTTCATCGATGGGTCGCGGTGCAGTGCACGATTGAGGAGTTCATCGACCGCTGGTCGCAACACATTCCCAAAC
>CABECY010000659.1_pt1 | contig 11256 bp, 8 predicted proteins | sample 3422681 | NCBI WGS metagenome assembly CABECY01 (sample SAMEA5534328, study PRJEB31848) | metagenome | biome: tundra; feature: field; material: soil | place: USA | collected 2013-05 | depth 0.15 m
ATATAGCATGTCCGTATTCGTTTATTGTTATGAGGAGGCTTGTGATGAGACGGTCAACTGCGCTTTGCTGTTCGCTCCTTCTATTCGTAACGGTAATTGGGGCTTCCCATTACAGCTGGAGCCAGGAAGTGACAGCTTCCATCACTGGCACGATCTCCGATCAAAGTGGCGCCGCTGTAACCGGAGCCACAGTTACGGCGACGTCGCAGGAACGCGGTCAGACGTATATCGCCGTTACGAACGACAGCGGCCTTTACCGTATCGCCCAACTGCCTGTCGGCTCGTACGCCATCAAGGTTGAGAAAGCCGGGTTTGCTGTGGCGTCCGTTCCGCCATTCGTGCTCACTCTGAATCAAGTCGGCCGCGTAGACATAGCGATGAAAGTTGGTCTGGCCACCGAGACGGTGGAAGTGTCCGCGGGAGCTCCCGTGCTCAAGACTGAGACCACGCAGGTGGACACGATTATCAACGCCGCCACTAACGACAATATGCCGCTTGCCTCCCGCAACTATGTCCAGTTGACCTTGCTTGCGCCAGGCGCGGTATCGACCGATCCCAGCAGTTTCAATAACGGAAATAATACTGGCGGATACGGCGGCCGTCCCCTCATCAACGGCAACCGCGAGCAGGCGAACAACTTCCTGCTCGATGGCATGGACAACAATCAGGTATCTGACAATTTGCTCGGCTACACGCCGGCTCCCGATGCGATCGAGGAGTTCAACCTGATCACGAACAACGCCCCGGCAGAGTTCGGCAATTTCGAAGGCGGAATTGTAAGCGCCGTCATCAAATCAGGCACGAACAAATACCATGGCGACGTTTGGGAGTTTTTCCGCAATGACGTTCTGAATGCCAACAGCTGGTCGAACAATTTGGTGTACCCAGCGCTTCCCAAGGCCAAACTGCGCTGGAACATGTTCGGCGGCACATTTGGCGGGCCGATCATCAAGAACAAGCTCTTCTTCTTTGCCGACTTCCAAGATCAGCGCTTTGATTTTCCAAGCTCGTCGAGTTTCAACACGGTCTTTACTTCCGCTGAGCGTGGCGGCGACTTTGGCATTCTTTGCACGGGAAATGGCGGAACCTTCGACTCGTCAGGCAAGTGCCAGGGAGGAACGAACGCAGTTCAGTTGTACAGTCCGTGCCCAATCACTTCCCCGGCCACGCCTTGCACTCCTTCATCGACGGCCGCCAACCCCCGACCCTTCTTCCCGCAGAACGTAATTCCTACGGCCATGATGAGCCCGGTGGCCAGCGCTCTGTTTGGGTCGAGTCTTTACCCGGGTACCGTCAATACCAAACTGCAAAACAATGCAGTCAATACGACCAACTCAGCCCAAAATGTGGTGCAGGGCGATCTGAAAATAGACTTTAAAGCCACCCAAAAGGACAATATCTCCTATCGCTTCACGCGGGCTTACCAGAACAACCCAGCCCTTAATTCCCAGGAATTGCTGTCCAATACGTATTCGACGACGCCGATTTACAACACGGTGGGCGACTGGAGTCGCACCATCGGAAGCAATCTTGTAAACGATGCTCGCGTTGGTTGGAGCCATATCACGCTGAACAGCGGCAATTCGTTTGCATCCGGCGTAGGGCAGTTCGGCAACACGCTGGGCATCGGCAACGGCAACCCGGGGAGTCTTCCTGGCTTGCTCGCCATCAACTTCAGCAATTCGGCCCTCAGCAACCTTGGAACCGCACAGCAAACCCAGAGCTTCGATGACCATGTATGGCAGCTCGAGGACGCGGTGAGCTGGACTCACGGCCGGCATAACTTCAAATTTGGTGGTCAATGGTGGCGTCAGAACATCAAGACGTTCTATGCCGGTAACAATGGCGAACTGGGTCTCATGGACTTCAACGGACAGTTCACCAACGCATCCGCCTCGACCCCGGTGTCGAATACAGGCGATGGCGGTGCCGATTTCTTCCTCGGCCTCGATTATCAATATGGTCGCGGTGTGAGTACTGGCCAAACCTGGACACAAACCAGCAACGTCATTGGCATCTACGCTCAAGACACGTGGCAGGTCACACCTCGCTTAACGTGGAATCTTGGGCTGCGCTACGATGCACATTCGCCGTGGGTCGAAGCCAACAACCAGCAAGCCAACTACAACTTCACCACCGGCAACATTGATCTTGCCGGAAAGAACGGAGCCAGCAGGGCCCTCTACAACGGAACCTATGGTGGCAAAGATTTCCAGCCGCGCATCGGTTTCGCGTGGACTCCCTCGGTACTGGGCGACCACACTGTAATCCGTGGAGCTTTCACCATTTCGTCGTACATGGAGGGAACTGGCACAAACTTGCGCTTGCCGCTGAATCCACCATTTACTCCGGCGGAAATCAACGCAAACTATAGCGGTCTTGCACTGCCTTCGACGAATGCGACCGATGGAATCGTGGGCAGCGCCGGCTCGGCCTCGTGCGATGCGCCTGCGTACGCCTGTTATGCAGGCGATTTGCTCCGAGTCTGGGATCCCAAGGTGCAGCCTGCGATCGCGGACGAGTGGAACTTCACTGTCCAGCACCAATTCGCCGGTAATACCACCGTCCAGGTTGGATATGTAGGGCAGCGGGGAACTCACTTAATGGTGCCATTCGACTATGCGCAGGCAGTGCTGCTCCCGAATTCGTCTTGCGCTACTCCGCCTTGTACGGCGCCCAGCCCGTATTTCGCAGCGAATCCAGCGCTCTACTCCGCGCTGACGCCCCCCGGCGGCAGCCCTACTGTTTCGGGTACAAAATCCAACGGCACGATGAGGTACAACTCATTGCAAGCCGTGGTGCAGAAGCAGATGACTCATGGTTTGCAGTATCAAGTCGCGTATACCCTTTCCCGATGCATGTCCGATAGCACGGGTTACTACGGCGCGTGGGTCAATGCTCTGAGTGCCTCGGCTTACTGGCAGAACGTCTACGACCAGAAATCTGAGTACGCTCCGTGCTACTACGACGCCACTCACGTCGTTTCAGCCTACGCGATTTATGACCTGCCTTTTGGCCGCGGCAAGATGTTAGGCAAAAACGCCAATGCGGTGGTCAATGGAGTCATTGGAAACTGGCAGGTAAGCCCCATCATTTCCTGGCGCACGGGTTGGCCAATGCCGATTAATGGCGCGCAGGATCAGTCGGGTACCGGCAGCCGCGGACCGCGTGCAGACTGCAGTGGTGTTCCGTCGATTGTGAACACGTTTATACCGGGAATAGGTCGGCAGTGGTTCAACAATACCGGGCAGTTCACCAATCCGTCAGTTGGAACCTTCGGCAATTGCTCGCCGCAACTCTCAGACCTGCGTTCGCCTCACTACAGTGACATTGACCTCAGTTTGCATAAGGACTTCCCGATTACTGAGCGGTTCCGATTGCAGTTCCGAACCGACTTCGTGAATGCCTTTAACCACGTCCAACTCAACGCACCGAATATGGGGTTGGGATCCACAATGGGGCAGATCACCAGCGCTCAGACACCCAGGAACATACAGTTGGCTCTGAAGCTCTATTATTGAAGTCGGGACCTAGGTTCGGAAGCTATATAATTAGGATGCAGGCGCTTATCCCGCCTGCATCATTTTTCTTTGTGCGTGATTTTCGGGAAGGGAATCCTCGCAATCCATTCGAGATGTGCACATCCCGCCGGAAGAGAGCCCTCATCGCATTGTTAGTCGGCTATTTGTGGTCCGCCTCGATCACATTGGGCCAGCAACCGAAAGCCGCATCGGCGCCTCAGTCTGCTCTCTCACCTGAGAAAGCGCTCACCCTGGCTGAGCAAGGACGCTGCCGCGAGAGTATTTCGGCACTCAAGCGTGCAATGGCCAGCCAAGTTCCCTCCGCTACCAAGAAGGAGATTGGCGTGGTGGGCGTGCGCTGTTCTTTGGAGTTGGACGATCGCGACTCGACGCTGGACTTTGTCCGCTTCCTGCATAAACAGTTCCCGCTAGACCCCGACGTTCTTTTTGTCGTAGTTCATGCCTATTCGGATCTTTCAACAAGAACGGCGCAAGATCTGGGGCGGACGGCTCCTCAATCCTTTGCCGCTCACAAGCTCAACGCTGAGGCTCTAGAAATGCAGGGAAAGTGGGAGCCGGCGCAGTTCGAATATGAATGGATGATTCAGAAGGAACCCAATACTCCGGGTATCCACTTTCTGCTCGGAAGGCTCCTTCTGTCGCGTCCGGATGCCGGGCCAGATGCGACAGAACGGGCAAAGCAGGAATTCCTGAAAGAGATCCAGATTGACCCCAACAACGCCGGAGCCATCTACATTTTGGGGGAGCTTGACCGGCGTGATCAAAAGTGGGATGAGGCGATCTCCCGCTATACGCAGGCAGTCAGGCTTGACCCCAACCTTGGGGAGGCGTACCTGGGGTGGGGGTATTGCCTGGTGAGTCTCAAGAAATACGAGGATGCCCTTCCGCCATTACGGACCGCAGAGCGCCTTATACCCGCGAATCCTGAGGTCCACCACTCGCTGGGTACAGCGCTGGAGCGATCCGGGCACAAGGATGAGGCGCAGAAGGAGTTTGCCATACACGAGACACTGCGCTCCGGAGCCGGCACCGAGAAACCCGAGTAGTCGGGTCCGACACTCTCCGAACTGACTCAACGCTGAGGTTCTTCGACCGTGAGAATCTGATCGGCGGCAACCTCGTGCAAGACTTGTTTGATACCGCTCGGCCAGCGAATTTCCACGTCCTTGATGAGCCGGTTCTTTCCCAGGCCAAAGTGTACTCGGCTGTCGCTGGACGCGGTGTATCCGACTGCCGTTGTTACCTCGTTCCATTGGGAAGCGCCATCTTCGGTGGTAATGTGAATTTGCGCGCCGATGCCCATCCGATTGCTTTGTTTCCCTACGAGCTTGAGCAGAATCCAGTGATTGCCGGTTTCGGAGATGTTGCGCAGAATTTCAACCGGGCCGCCAAGAACGGTGACTACTGCGTCGATGCGACCGTCATTAAAAAGATCCCCAAAGGCGACGCCACGATGTGCGGCCTCTTCCTGGAAGTCCGGTCCGGCGGACGGTCCAATTTCAGCGAACTTACCATTGCCCAGATTGCGAAACAGAGAATTGGGCTCGGGATATTTGCGATTGCCCAGTTCGCTGATGTTATCGAGCACATTGGCGCGCGCGACGAACAGGTCTTTCCACCCGTCATTGTCGAAGTCAAAGATGCCATTCCCCCAGCCGGACATTTCCTTGGTGGCCTCCAGTCCGCTCGCATGAGTGAGATCGTCGAATTCCCCATTGCCTTGATTGATGAGCAGTGGAAAGGTCTCGTGTTCCACGGCGGTGTACCATATGTCGGGGCGGCCGTCGTTGTTCACATCCTTAAAGTCAGAGCCCATTCCCGATAAGGCCGCACCGTCGGGAGCGTAAGCTACTCCCGCTTGCATGCCGACTTCTTCAAACTTCTTCCCCCCCAAATTGTGAAAGAGGAAACCCGGCGTAGTATCGTTGGCGACGAATGCGTCGAGGAAGCCATCGCCGTCGTAGTCGGCAAACGATACGCTCATCCCTTTGCCCATGTGCGACGAGATTCCCGTTTCTTGGGAGACATCCGTGAAAGTGCCATCCCCATTGTTGCGGAACAGGGAGTTGTGCAGCGACGCGTAAAGCTTAGGATGACAGTAACCGCGAACGCCGCCTTTCACGTGACAGTAGGGATCCTTGTTGACTTCCCAAACGCAGTAGTTGACCACAAACAAATCGAGTTTGCCGTCGTTGTTGTAATCAAACCAGCCTGCGCCGACTGACCACATCTTTTTGCCATTCATCTCGGCGCCAGCGAGACCTGCCTTTGCGGTGACATCGCTAAACGTGCCGTCGCCGTTGTTGTGGAAGAGCTGGTTGCCGGTCACGCTGGCCAGAAAGATGTCCGGTCGACCGTCGTTATCGTAGTCGCCGACGGCTACGCCCATGCCGTAGCCCGCCCCCGCGAGTCCGGCGCGCTCGGTTACGTCGGTGAACGTGCCGTCATGATTGTTGTGATAGAGACGGTTCCAGTAAGCCGGCGACTCCTTCTGCAGGGAAGGAATTGCTGCTCCGTTGACCAGATAAATATCCAGCCATCCGTCGCCGTCATAGTCGAGCAACGCCACTCCTGCGACCATCGTTTCGATCTGATTCTTGTTGGGCGTCGGAGAATTATGGGTGATGAAGTTGACGCCCGCTTTTGCAGTAATGTTTTCGAATCGGATGGCTGATGGATTGGGTGCGGTGGCCAATCGCAGGGCGGTCAATCCGAGAGCGACAATGACGATGAAATAACGCATGAATACGAATTATGCCTCGTGGGCATCGACGGAATCAGCACGCAATGAAAGCGCCTATGGGAAGTCTACGACAACCAGATTTTATCAATGTCGCAAGCGGAAATGTCAGTACGCAGAGCGGAGCCCGCGTTCGCCATTTCCTCGTGGCAAATAATGATGGCGCCCACTGTCTTCACAAAACTTCTTCTTGTGATCGCATCTTCCAGAATTCATGAACCCCTCGCTGTCTTGCTTTTTCGCCAGGCTAGTTTGCCGGCAGCGGACGGGATGTCACATCTGCATTTTGCAATCCCATCGCCCATTTGATGGCCTCGGTAAGCATTTGTTGGAACTCGGGCTTGTCCCAGTTCGCTGCCACGTGCCCTAATGTCGTGTAGTAGACGCGCCCTTTGCCGTACATCTTTGCCCAAGTCACAGCAAAATCGCCGTCGGTCCGATGGACATTCTTGTTCTTCATGTCGAGCTTGCTGACATCGAGCCGCATCAAGACCCGCACCTTGTCGCGTGAGTAGTCTTTCATCTGGTAAATTTCGTCGCGCAACGTAAAAGAATGCGGGAATTGTTGCATGCCCGGAAAGCCCGGGTCCTCCACGAGGATGGGCGCATCGAAAGTAGTCCACGGGTGCTCGTCGTAAGTCCCGCCAACCATCTCCACAAATTCGGGCCAGTCCACGAAAGTGATGGCAGCGCTGTGCACGCCAATGAATCCCTTGCCCTCCTCGTGGATGAACGACAGGAAGTCGGCCTTCTGTTGGGCATTCATTTCGAGGTCGCCCCCGGTAAAGAAGAGCACGGCATCGAAGTCGTTCAAGTTCTGTGCGTTGAATTCCAGCTTCTTCTTCGTTAGTACCTCGGTGTCGGTGCGAAGTGTGGTGTCCCATAACCCGGTTTCCCGCCCCAGTCGCTCGATGGTCGCCATGGCATGGGACACGGAGTCGTGCCGGTATCCTTTTTCTTCTCCGATGACAAGGAGGTGTTTCTTTGGTGGGGGACCAGACTGAGCCGTGGAAAATGCAGAGAGCATGGCGAGGATGATCAGGGCGTGATGAGCAATCTTCATATTGGAGTTGTCGGTGGTCCTGAATGTTCAGCCTTCGGCCTCAATGAGCCGCGATTGAAGCCTTGCTGTTCGCAACAGCTTTCTTTTCCGGCAGCAAGTCTTTGGGATCGCCCTTGGGCGCGCCGGCGGTCACCCACGCCACAATTGTGTCGATCTCTTTTTGAGAGAGCGACCTGTCATTCGCGAAATGTCCAACCTGAGGATCGGCAAACCATGGCGGCATCAGTTTCTGCTTCACGGCGAGTTTCATGGCTCCGGTCCAGGGCCGCGTCTCCTCGTACGGGAGCATTGAGAACGGGGCAGCCTCGCCCGGCCGGTGGCAGCTTTGGCAGTTTTTCTGCAGGATCGGCGCGACATCCTTCGTAAATGTCGGAGCGTTCATATTGCCCATCTGCTAAGAAAGATGCGCTGTCGAACAAACTGCAAACAGCAAACCGAGAACCGTGCGATTCATTGCGTCGAGGCCTCTGCGGGGGCTTGAGTTCCTATCCTCGGAGCCGGCTCAGCGATCATATCAAGAATCTCCAACGATTCCCTGACACGCCAGGAGGCATGAGATCTTCCTTGGCCACAGGCAAACTTGCTGTCGAAGCGAACGCCGGCTGTCGCGGTGCAGGGATTCTCCATTTACAGAGACCGTTTCAGGAACGACGCAAACCGGAACGAATCCTCGGCATTGTTCCCGATAAACGGGCTTCGAGGAAGTCGGATCTCGCTTCCCTCCAAGCCGACTTCTGGCCCGGAATGACTGTCGCGGTAGGGACGATCATCGCTCGGCCACCCATCCGGCAACGTGCTTCGCTGCTCCTTTGCTCGCTGTGGCGCGCTCGCCGCGCCCCGGACTTACTTGCAGGTCGAGTTATTCTGCCCAGTACCGGACCAGCAGAGCTTCCAGTACTCCATGTCCGATCCGAACGTATCAAGGTATTTCTTGTCGAGACACTTGATCGAGGAGTTTGTGGACTTCGTGCAGCGCGAGGATTCTGGCATGCTCCGACCGATGGAGGCGATCCTTGCGATGGGGAATCCATCCGTTGGTTCTCAGTCGTTGGAGACGACGAAAGCGTATGTCTGCCGCACGCGTGCCCGCTTACGCCAGTTGGGGAGGTGCTTCCAAAGCGGTGAGGGAGTGCCGAGGAAACGGAGACCTTACAAGAAGCGCGGCAAGAGTAGTCGTTGCGTCGCGACTGCGCGGTCACAACCTCACGATGAAAAGAATGGCTAAGCTCAGCCGTCGAGGGCACGAAATAGGCGAATTTAGCCGAAAGCGTGCCCTTCACGTGGAGTTGCGTAAAACTGTGCGCAAAGAATTCTTGAAATTTGGGCTGGGAAGTTGGGTTTAGAGTCAGCGAGCCAGTTCATGAGATTGGCTCAACCCATTGAAACCAAATGGAGAGTTTGGTTGCGGGGGTGGATTTGAACCACCGACCTTTGGGTTATGAGCCCAGGCGGTCAATCTAAGTTGTTGTTGATTCGACGACTCTTACACCCCTCGACATCCGATTTGGACCATATTCCGGGTCGATTCTTTGCCCAAGTTTTGCCCAAGTTTTGGGTCGTGAGAAGCCACAGCCGAGATTGCGCATCAGCGCGTCGCAATGCGTGGTCCTGAAAGTAAAGAAGATCGCGCAGCCGGACCTTTAAGCCGAATTTTCCGGGTCACGCTGAAAAGCGTTGACGGGAAACATCGTGAATCCCAGGAAGTCGAAAGTCTCAGGCTTGCCTCCCCTCTTCGTTCCCGGTTTTGCTAGGCAAACCGCCCGAACTCAATCCGGCGTGTCTTGTCGGAATGGAGTTCGAATCCGACAAGAGAGGCAAGCTTGGCAGCCTTGCCTCTCTTTTACTGCGTCCGTTTTCTTTTTTAGAAGCGGGCGCGTTCGTATTGTTTGGGCCAGGCGATTTGCTGCTTGAGGACGTGGGCGGCGCGCAGCGGCCAGTAGGGATCGCGGAGGAGCTCGCGAGCCAACAGCACTATGTCGGCCTGCCCGGTGGCGATGATGTGCTGGGCCTGCTCGGGAGCGGTAATCATGCCGACGGCTCCCGTGAGGATGCCCGCGTCGCGGCGGATGCGCTCGGCAAAAGGAGTTTGATAGCCGGGACCGAGAGGAATCTTTGCCCAGGGAACAATGCCTCCCGAGGATGCGTCGATAAGATCGACGCCGAGCGGCTTAACCTGCCGGGCGGGGCAATGGAATCCTCAATGGTCCAGCCGCCCTCGGTCCAGTCTGAGGCGGAAATGCGGAGCCACAAGGGGAGACATTCGGGCCAGACTTGGCGGACGGCTGCGATGATCTCGCGCAGGATGCGGGTGCGGTTCTCAAAGCTACCGCCGTACTGGTCGGTTCGGGTGTTGACCAGCGGCGAGAGGAACTGGTGGACGAGGTAGCCGTGGGCTCCGTGGATTTCGACGAGTTCGAAGCCAGCTTCGAGGCTGCGGCGAGCGCCCTCTGCGAAAGCGTGGGCGATGCGTGCGATGCCTTCGAGTGTGAGAGCTTCGGGCTGAATGGATTCCGGGGTGAAGCCCTTGGCCGTGGAGGAATAGATGGGCCGCCAGCCGCCATCGGCGATGGGGACCGGATCGCCGTGATTGCGCCAGGGAGCGCCGGTGGAGGCTTTGAAGCCAGCGTGGGCGAGTTGGGTTCCGGCTACGGCACTGTGCTGGCGGAGAAAGCGGACGACACGCGCGAGGTTCTCGACGTGTGCGTCCTTCCAGATGCCGAGGTCGGAGGGACTGATGCGGCCCTCGGAGACGACAGCGGTGGCTTCGGTGAGGACGGTGCCCGCGCCCCCAACGGCGCGAGCGCCGAGGTGGACGAGATGCCAGTCGTTGGCAAAGCCGTCTTCGCTCGAGTACTCGCACATGGGGGAGACGGCAATGCGGTTACGAAAAGAAATATCGCGGATTTGGAATGAGTCGAACAGGTTCATGGCTTATTGGATGGTACTGTCTGCACCATTGCCTTGTTTCGGTACGTCGCCATTACTTCTGCTTTTGTCTTCGCTTGGGGTGGCGCAAATTCTCTGCGCGCTGCCCTTGTCGAGTTGCACCGGAGTCGCTACAAGTTCGCTTGTCGCCACAGCTAGACCATCTGGTTGCCGAATAAACTGCTCTCTTGAGCCATCCACAGGGTAACCGCTGTCCTCAAGATCACGAACGAGCTCATCGTTGGAACCTGGATTCTCAAATAAACCAAGTTTTGCCATTTTGGCCTCCACCAATTTAATGCAGCGCCGGAGTCCTCGCTCGGGTTGTGTGTAGCATTGGGTGCCTACATTCTCCGCGCGCTACCGCTGTCGGGCTGCACCCTAGAAACCACAAGTCTGCCCTTTGCCACAGATGGGTGGGTCTGGTTTCCGGATAGACTGCTCTCTTAAACCTTCAATAGATTTGCTCATTCCCTCTCGGAATACTGTGCCGAATGGCTCATTCCCGGACGTCCGGCGGAAGGGGAACATTGGCGTACCAGGACACCGCGATTATGCAAATGGACTGCTTCTTCGGAATATTCAGCGACGATAGCTTTTCTGTCGGACCAGCCAAGAAATCGGGAATTCGCTCTGAGCTCTCCTAGACACGATTGGTGCCGGCGGGACGGTCGCGGCTGTTCCTGAAAAGACAGCGGTATTCACACGAAATTCCAGACCCGCTATCGAGAACGCTTCGGCCATGCCCGCGAAAGTCTGTCCTTGAGCCCGCAGGAAGTCTGCCACAGTGAGCTGTAAAGAATTTAGCTTCTACTCAACTCTTGGCTTTGGGACGAGTTCCACCGGCATGTGGCTCAGCTTGGCATAAATCCGGCTCCGTCGCAGCAGAGGCCACCAATCGTAAAGATAGATCTGCATCGGTCGCCACATGGCGACCCATCCGGCAATCGTAAGGCTCTCCCGCACGACGGCAGCCCAAGTGCCCG
>CABECY010000699.1_pt1 | contig 10780 bp, 15 predicted proteins | sample 3422681 | NCBI WGS metagenome assembly CABECY01 (sample SAMEA5534328, study PRJEB31848) | metagenome | biome: tundra; feature: field; material: soil | place: USA | collected 2013-05 | depth 0.15 m
CATTACGATTTCGTCTTTGTATTGCTGCCGTCAGCACAGACTCACGGGGAACACAAAGCGGCTTCGATTCTTGCGCTGGAAGCTATTGAACTGCTTCCTGCAGGCCAGCGTCCGATCGTACTGGGCGCTCAGGCCGGGGGAGGAGATCCTACGCCCTACAAGTCGCTATCTGAATACCCACTGACGGCGGCAGACTCACTCAATCCGCAATTCCACTTTGACCGCAATACCCGCTTCGGTTATCAGGAATCCCTTTCCTATCAGATCGTCGTGGACTGGGTCATCGCGGAACATAAGTCGCAGGGTCTGTTCCAAACCAGATGTCTGCAAGATCGTTTCGAGAATTTCTGGCTGTTCACTCTAAACCGGAATTCAGCGGCTGGTGAGGCCGAGTCGCTGTTTGCTGCGGTCACACCACGGCCCGAACGCGCCAGGGAGATTGGAATTGCAGGCGCTGCCAAGCCGCAATAGGCGAAAGGGAGAGTACGGATTCGCCGAATCGGAGCCCACAACCGAAAAGAATCAGGGAAGGATACCCACCGTGCACACGAAACAAACGCAGATCGAAACCGATGTTGAATGGCTACACGAGATCGGCAGGCATATTGCCCGCGGCGATACATTGGATGAGGCGCTGGCCGCCACCGTGAGTTTCGCCATTGCTCTGGTCGATTGCGACCGCTGCTTCATCTACGTCCGGGACGGCGCGGAACTGGCGCTCTGGGTGTGGAAACATTTGGATCAGGAGGAACCGGGGCTCAGCAAACTCCCAATTGGACAAGGCTACACGGCCTCGCTGGCACAACATCGAGTTCCAGTCGCCATTTCGACCAATAGCCGGGAGCAGTTCGAAGCAAGGGTTCACGATCAATGGTCAACCGATCCCGGCGAAACGTTTGTATCAGTACCGTTGCTGGCTCGCAGGGAATTGGTGGGCGTGATGAACCTCCAGCACCACCAGCCGCGCCGATACAGCCTCCGGGAGGTCAAGCTGCTTTCCAGCGTCGGATTTCTGCTCGGTGCCGATATTGGCATCTCGCGTTTGGAGAGCCGGAATTCTGATCTCCTCATGGAATTGGAAACACGGAAACTTGTCGAACGCGGCAAGGGCATTCTGCAACGGGAACTGGGACTCAGCGAGCACGAAGCCTTCCTGGCTTTGCAGCGCCAGAGCCAGCAGAAAAAGCGACCGATGAAAGAGATTGCACAAGCCATCATTCTGAGTGCTGAAGTAAGGCAGAGCGTCGGCCAAAACTGAATAACGGGGCGCGGTGGCCAAGTGGCAAGGCAAGGGTCTGCAAAATCCTCATCGGCGGTTCGATTCCGCCCCGCGCCTCCAAATGCTACTCAGAAGCCGTTGGAAACGAGCAGGAGCAAGCAATTGCGCGCCTGACTGCCAGCGGCGATCCTGGAAGTTCATCCTTACCAACTCGTACGCCCGCAGTGACCGAGCGCCGTTTGAATGGGGTCGAGGTCCACGACAACCGCTCGCGGTAATTGTGGCTGTACATTGCTAAACATGGCGAACGTTTCAGCAGTTGGAAGCGGTTCTCTGTGCGCGCAAGACTTGTGTAAATTATTGGTTTATTGTGAGTTGCTAGAGAATGGACGGCAGGCCCTACCTGACTCTTAATCAGTAGGTTGAAGGCTAGATTCCCTCCGCGCTCACCATCTACTTCATACAGCCACTTGCGGGAGTGGGTCATTGTATGGAGGGTGAGTCGCTACCAATTGGTAGCAATGTCTGCTTAGGACACCGAGTGCCTGCCGTTTTTCATCAATTTCTGAAGAGTTCAGAAGAGAGCAGGGAAGTGCCGAATCTCAAAAAGGCCGGGGACATTGAGGAAGCGGGGGGAAGCGCATTATCTGGACCCTCTGAGCCGGGACAGGGGCCGTGAACAAAGCCACTATTGCAAGCGTCCCAAGATGTTTTTGAAAGTCATCCACCATCCCGGTCCCGCCAAATTGTCGCGGAGCGTAGGGGCGCTGGGGGTTTGAGCAGGATTACGGCTCTGCCGCAGCGGACTGAGGGACGCCCCTGTCAGAATTGGTAGTGCTTGCCAACCGGCTCGGCTGCAAGGCAAGCAGTTGCTGCAGTAGCAGAAGATCGCCTTCGACATCGGCGCGAGCTGTCTTTCGGCCGGCAGCGGTTTTCAATTCCTCGCGCAGGCGTGCCTTCAGAAGACCCGCGGCAAATTCGGAACCGGCGGGAACATTCAGAATATTGGATCGCGCAATCCCCACGGATGTGACTTCACCTCCCTCGGTCAGTTGCAGGGTGAGCCCCCCGGCGGTATCGAGAGCAGGCTCGGCCGCAGCGTTTAAAGACGTCCACTGCAACTCGTCTGCGTCGGTGTCCGGTGAAGACGAGGCCCGGAGCAGGTCCTCCATCTGATCCTGAAACACGCGGCGATCCGTGCTCGTCAGGGGCGCGCTCAACTGACGTTGAGAATCGAGGATGAGTGCGTTCTTCCCCGGATTGAAATGCCAGTGCTCCACATACACAGCCACGGCGGTGCCCGCAGCGTAGGGATGGAACACGAATATCGGCAGCATATACTTCTTCGCGGTCAGCATGACCTCGAAAACACCCTTGATCCGTTTGGAACGCGGAATGCTCCCCGGAACTTGTGGAATCACGAACTTTGACAACTGCAATTCGGGATGTCGCCTGGTGTACTTGGAAAATGTTCTGGCCAACTGCTTCGGCGTGGTGACTCCCAAGTCACCGATAATGCTGCGATGCACGGAATGTGGATAGTAAATACTGATGACCTGGCGAGCGAAGTCCGCACAGTTCGCTGTCACCAGGTTCCAGCGCTGCCGGTTTGACCGGTCGTTGAGCGTGGCGATCAGCTTCGCATCCTGCTCCGGGCTGGTTTCGATCTCAAAGGTGTAGATGGTGCGGAGATAGGACGCTCCGATCAACTCATACCAGTCGCCATCAGGTGTCCCGCCACCAGGAAGATCGGGAACCATCGACTCTAGGTGATCGCGCCGGTACCGGTCGCGCAGGAACGCAACCAGTTTCTTGTCGGCCAAGAGCGGAATGTCTTCCGGCCTTTCTACGGAGTACAGGTAAGGGAGGAGCGGGATTGCAATCCAGTCGTACCCGCCGATCCCGCGATAGCGACTGAGAACGATTCCGGTTTCGTCTGGGGCACAGGGACGCAGAAGAACCGGTGAGTTTGCGCAGACGCCGCTGAGGTAGACTGCTGCATGACCTGTGCCGGCCCACTTGCCGTCATGACCGTAGGGCTCGCCCACGAGCAGGGTTGCCCCAGTCCGTGCCCGTGCAATTGGGCACAGGCAGAAAAGCAGAATTACACTCAGAATCCTCAGTCTCACGACATCCTCTGGTTCGCCTGCACCCGTGCTTACAGAGGAAAGATCCCAGTCTGGATTTCCTCTCTTCTTACACGAGGATAGGCAACCCAGTACAGATAAAACAACTTCATGGATAATTTGACTGAGGGCAGTGAATTCGTCACTCGATTCACAAAACAAACGCCGCTTCGAGGCCAAACGTCTTAAACGGGGTTGTGGATTGGAAGAACTGGCAGCTGTCATAAGTGACAAGTGCCGATGCGAGCTTCCCATAGTGAAATCGAAAGCTGCGAAAGGCCAGGTCCAGGAGTGGTGCCTGCTGCAAAAGGGGGTTCATTCAAGATGTCATTGCGCCGGAAGGTCGGCGAACTGGTGCTTCGGACCGGAAAGTTTGATGCGAGGGGCGCCCACAAAATAGGGGGCTTCCGCAAATCACCGCTTTGCTTCATGATCCAGTTTGCTCCAGCGATGCGTTCTCGATGGCTGTGGATCTTGCGCGGTTGCTTTCACGGACCTGTTCCGTAGTGAACCCGCCTCCGCAAACGCTGCAACGCCAGCCAGGAGAGGCGGCGTGCGCGATTCCGGGAACTGGTTGCTGATCGGTGCGCCGGGCTCGCACTAGTTCGCTACTGCACTGCGGACACTGTCGTTGAATCATAAGCTCTTAATATAGCAACAATTTCTTATCACTCTCTTCGAGAGTCAGATGCCAGGGTGGATCGTGCGAGTCTCCTCAACCGTAAGCCGGGTCGGATCGCAGTAGCCGTACCCTTTCAGGCATGCCGTGTAATTCCGCTTGTGTTCTGCGTCCGCCAGCGCCTTGGTTTCGGCGGGGGTCAGCTTTGCATAGTCACAAGTTTCCTGTCCCTCTTTGCAGGACGCGTAATTGCGCTGCTGCTCCGACAAGGCTGTTTGCTTGGCTTGCGCTGCTGTGAGTTTGGAGTGATCACACTCGTCCCAGCCGTTGGCACAATTCTGCGCGTTGCGCTGGCCCTCCGCGCTGGCGACGGACTCTGTGTCCGCGGCAGTCAGCCGGGAATGATCGCAGAGCCCGCTGCCGTTCTTACAGACAGATGTATTGAGTTGCCGTCTGGCGGTGTCGACTGCGCCCGCTTCCGATGCGCTCAGTTTCGTATGGTCACAGGAACCCGCTCCGTCCTTGCAGTCGGCAACGTTACGCGCGTGCTCCGCCGCAAACGAATCCCGCGCCTCGGCTGGCGTCAGCTTGGAGCGGTCACAGGAACTGATCCCGTCGTTGCAATCGGACACATTGCGCTGATGATCGGCCACGGCCAGGGCCAGAGCTTCAGGTTCGGATAGCTTGGAGGCATTACAGGATAGATATCCATTTCTACAATTCGAAACGTTGCGCGCGTGAGCGGCGAGGTTCGCGTCCGCCAATTCGGTTGGGCTCAGCTTTGCGCGATCGCAGCTTTCCCGGCCCGCTTTGCAATTCGAAACGTTCTGCGACAGGTCCGATGACTGAGCGAATGCCAAAATAGGATAGAGGCTAAGACCGGCTACCCAAAGATATTTTCGCAGATTTGCTTTCATATAGTCCGCTCTTCGGACGATCAATTCCGTAGGTCAAGAGTTGTCATGCTAAGGTTTGGTGCTGCTGACCAGAACCGAGACCCCGGTTTCGGTCAGCCACAAGTCAGGCTCGTTGAAAGCCCAAAAACAATTACTTCGTGTCTGGATTTACTTCCGCAATGTGCGCTTTCTCGCGGGCTTCGGCTACGGCCTTTATGAACGGTTCCGCACTCTTCGGTGTGGCCACCTTGCCCGAGAGAATGTTGCGGAATTCCATCTGCTCGCCATAAATCGCGCGGGTGGAGTCGTTGTCCTGCTCCACAACTGCGCCTTCGAGGGTCAGGCCAGCGAACACGCCCTTGGAACGAGAGTAGGTCAGCACTTCCGTGGTCATCTTCCAGTCTGTTCCGGCAGAAGCGTGACGGCCAACCGGGCCGGCTGCTACCGATCCCTCGCCAGTCAGTTCGAATTTGCTGGAGAGCAGTTGCTGCAGACCTTTATCGTTCATGACTAGCATGACCAGGTCTACGCCTTCGAGGCCGATCTGAAATCCAGCACTGCCGCCGCCGACGGAGACAAATGCGGGCGCGCTCCAGCCTTCAGCGGTGCGGCACGAGGCCACGCCACGGCCGTGCTTGCCACCAAACACGAATCCACCTTTGATCATGTTCGGCACCACCAGGATGCATTTGGCGTCGTTCAGCACTTCTTCGGGAATGCCTTTGTCTGGCGTGGCCATAATGGCGTTAATCACATCGACCGACGAATTCAGGCGTGCTACCGAGTCTTCGCGTGCCGAACCAGCCAGCGCGTACGTGCCAAACGCTCCCATGATGCCCATCAACAGCAGTGTCATTGCTTTCTTCATTGAGAGAGTTTTCCTTTTTGGTGCCGACGGAACTAAGAGGAGAAAACTTCAGATAGCTGACTTAGCTCAGAGGACCTGAAAGAGAGAGGAATTGCTCGTCTCAACCGCCATGATCGCTCAAACCGTGAGCGATAACTGATCTGAATTGCTCACTTCAAGATTGATCGTCAACGCACAGCCCTCGGTTCTCTCGCACCCGTCTGAGAGCGAATGTGAGCAATCCGGCACAGAATCATCAGCCTTGATCTGACATCGTTAGTGCGAAGGTGAACTCGATGAAACCCGTTTTTGCTTTCTTCCCAAAGCTGCTGGCGATGTTTAGACCGCAGTCTCAGCAATTCCAATCACAGAGGATGTGTCCGTTCTGCGGCCTGATTACTCCGCGTGCCAAGCGATTTTGCCTGGAGTGCGGCAAGTCGCTCAGCCCTGCTCCTCCGAAAGTGAAAGAAGCCAAACAAGAAGGATGAACCGAGGAGATTGATGTGCTTTGGAGGATTGTTGCTGTACTGCTGATTTTATAGCTCTGGGGTTTTAGTTTGCACGTCGCGGGCGGTCTGATTCACTTGCTGCTGGTTGTTGTCCTGGTGATGGTCGTCATAGACCTGCTGAGTGGACGTCGCTGCGCGGCCTGAGGCTTCCACTGGGTGGCGACTCAGGTCACAGCGAAGCGGATGTAACTGAGATCAGAATTTGACTCGCCCCGTCCGTATTCTCCTCCAGACTCCCGGCGAAAAGGGAGCATCCTTCGGGCTGACGGTGGAGGGAGGAGCAGTTATTGGATGCTCGCTTCTGCTCTCGCGAGATCTGCCGGTACGCCTGAGATGTGCTGCTTTCTGTGCCCTCAGGGTTCCTTACCCTGCGTTGCGTCGACCGCGCGTTCAGTACAAAGTGAACAGTCGCCCACAAGAAGTGAGGTCCATCGGACTTGGTCACGAGAGCGTCGATGGATTTTAGAGCACCCTCCGGCAATTCCAAATCGTCAGCCAGCATGACAATGGGGAGCTGTGGCTTGGCCTTCTTGATCTCAGCGGCAACGACTGCGCCGTCCAGTAGGCCCAGATGGTACTCAAGCACAATTGCATCCACGGGTCGCCCCATCAAAAGCCGCAGGCCTTCCGAACCGTTGGTCGCTGTGACGAGTTCATATCCGTTTTCCCGCAACAGATCCAGTTGAGCGGGATCCCGGTGGATGCAGAGCAGTCTGCTGTTGGTTGCCATTCAGGTACGTATATACGCGGGACTCTAGCGGTTCTGTCCACAATTGCTCACATCGCGCTGAGTGTGGAGATCGCACCCAGCAGAGCTATTGTGCTCAGATATCGCAAAGCCGAAACCGTAGCATCACCTGTGTACTTCTTTGTTGTTTGGGGGGACCTCAATGAAAAAACAGTACCTTCATCTCTCAGCTTACCCTTGTGATGATTGCGCCGCTCCGGTCATCGCGGGCACACTAGCGGTTCGCGAGAATGAAATATCGAAGGAGACGGATATTCGTCCAGTGGGAGCGATCTGCCTTGCGTGCGGCCACCGGCAGAGCACGGCGACCGCACCGGCGCGCATCCGTCATTTGCTGCCGATCGAATGGGTGCCGGCAGCTGCCATCAAAGCTTCTGAACTTACCACCGCTATCGTGGAAGCACTCAAGCGGCCAGGGCTGCATTAACGGACAGCAAAGACTCGAACTGAGCTTTCTTGCTCAGACTGCGACCACTCGAAAGTGAGATGGTCTCTTCCAGAACCATTTGCACACGAGGCAAGAGTCCGCAGTTCGGCTCATGCCGAAATCGTCCCTCTCTGTGCGCGCAGCCCGCAGCAGCACAGCATCATCGGGCACGCGAAGGATCATCGGGCAAAAGGAATCAAAATGAATATCACTCGTTCCATTCGTTCCCAGCTGTTTGCGCTCGTTCTGCTTGCCCTGTCGGCGGCAGCCTACGCGCAACTCAGCGTTTCCATCTCATTCGCACCGCCGGAATTGCCGGTCTACGAGCAACCTATGGTCCCCGGTGACGGCTACATCTGGACGCCTGGCTATTGGGCCTATGCCGATGACGACTACGGTTACTACTGGGTGCCAGGTACGTGGGTCATGGCTCCGGAACCGGGACTGCTCTGGACTCCGGCTTATTGGGGCTGGAGCGGCAACGGGTATGTCTTTAACCAAGGCTACTGGGGCCAGCAGGTAGGCTTCTATGGCGGCGTCAGTTACGGCTATGGATATTACGGTGACGGTTATCAAGGCGGACGCTGGCAGAACGGACAGTTCTATTACAACCGTTCAGTGAGCAACGTGAACGTCACCAACATTCATAACGTCTACAACACAACGGTGATCAACAGCACCACCGTTAACCGCGTCAGCTACAACGGCGGCAATGGTGGAATCAGCGCTCGTCCCACGCCCCAGCAAGAGTCCGTGGCACATGAGAAGCACATTGCTCCGGTCGCCGCTCAGACGCAGCACGCACAGCAGGCCCGTACGAATCCTGAACAGCGTGCGGCAGTGAACCACGGCACGCCTGCAGTCGCTGCGACTCCCAAGCCGGGAGCATTCAGCGACCGCGCCGTAGTACAAGCAAAACCAACAGGGACACCTTATAACGCTCCAGTGAATCGCGCCGCAGTTCAGCCACCGGCCAATACGCCAGCGGCGCGTCCAGAGAATAACGCTGCGCGCTCCGACCGGCCTACGCCGAAAAATCAGCCGGAGCCGAATGGTGCTCCCTCAGCGCGACCAAATCAGCCTGAGCCGAACAAGCCCGAGCCGAACAAGCCCGAGTCGAACCGGCCGCCCACAGCCCAACCGGAGCCGAACCGTGCGCCGACAGCGCGACCGAACCAGCCGGAGCCCAACAAACCAGAACCGAACAAACCCGAACCGAACAAGCCCGAGCCGAACCGACCGCCTACAACTCAGCCGGAGTCAAATCGGACGCCAGCAGCTCAGCCCAACAACCGGCCAGAGCCCAACCGGAATGAGCCAACCCAGCGGCCGCTAGCTCCGCCTCCGAGCGAGCGTGCGCAACCTCAGCATACGCCTCCGCCGTCGGAACCGCGGCCGTCAGCGCAGCAAACACAGAAACCACAATCGGCACCGGCCAAGGCAGAACCGAAGAAGGCTCCGGAAGAAAAGCCGAAGGAGAACGAGAAGCCGCAGTAACGGAATAGCTTCAAACTTGGATACTAGGGCATCCTGAATTTTCAGGGTGCCCATTTTCTTGCGGGCTGATCTAGTTGTGGAGATCTAGTCGTGGAGAACGACATTGAGTAGCGAACTGTGCACCTGCAACGCGCCGTCCGCGCCCCCGGCGTAATGAATAAACCCCAGTTTTCGGAACCGGTTCATGAAGAAACTAACCCGCGAACGAGTGGTCCCAACCATCTCTGCGAGCGTTTCCTGGCTCATCTTTGGTACCACGGTTTCCGGAATACCTTCTTTGCCAAAATGAGCTAGCAAAAGCAGGACCCGGGCCAGACGTTTCTCGCTGGAATTGAACAACTGGTCGACCAGATCTTCTTCGTAACGGATATTCCGCGCCAACAAATAGGCCACGAACATTTCAGAAAACGCCGGTTCGCGGTGAAGCGCTTCCATCATTGTCTTCTTGTCCACCCGCAGAATCTCGCAATCGGTCATGGCCGCCGCGGAGCCCATGCGGAGAAGCTGGCCTGCCAGCGAACCTTCGCCGAAAAAATTTCCCTCGCTGACAATACCGATCGTCGCTTCCTTGCCGATCTTGGATACGACGGTCAGCCGCACCTTGCCCTTTTGCACATAGAAGACCGCGTCCGCGCTGTCTCCTTGTGCGAACACCATCTCCTTCTTTGGAACCGTCAGGATTTTCCTGCCGTCGCCAATGGTCGCGAGGAAGGTTTTGGAGTCGAATCCGTTTTTCTTCGAGGACGCCACCATGGGTTTCATCTATCATCAGTATAGTCCGCAAAAGACCGCGTGGACCGCATGAATCCTCAGTGTGAAAATAATTTCCGAAGTGAGCAATTCTGAACAGTATTGCCGAAAGGAAATGAGCGAGTCTGAGAGATCGATCATTTCCTGCTCAGAGGTTCGCATTGCTGCAATCCACAGCAGCAGCTCTCGATTCCTGTAAAAGTGGTCAGTATTGAGCAGCCTTCCTCCGCCGACGCGTCCAAGATAGACCTATTGCAAACGGACAGAGAGTCTCGAACTGATTCGTTGCTTGTCACGAACCTGTCTTCAGGATTTCGTGATGCCTCAGGAGAAACTAACGAATGATCAAGAAAGTTGTCTTCCTCACTATTCTCGCTCTGGCGCTTCCGTTCGCAGCGTTTGCGGGCAGCAGCGTCGACTTCACCAACAGCGGGGGCACTCTCTCAGGCACCAATAGCGGTCAGAGTCTTACGGGATCGACGCTCGTCGCCGTGAATGGTCTCGGTGGCGGGCTAATCACTGGAAATAATCTTGGAACGGTGAGCTTTAGCACTGGCGTCCTCAGCAGCGGAACCCTGCAGATGGGTGGCACGTTTGCCGCGGGCGGCACGTTTAGCATTACGGGAAACGGTACCGGAGGCATTCCCACCGGCACAATTTTCAACGGAGCTTTCACGGGGCCCGTGACCTGGACTCTGATAACTCTTGCAAACGGAACCCACAACTACACGCTGACCGGTTCTTTGTCTGGAACCTGGTATTCCGGCGGAACTATCGATGGAGCCACCGTCCAGTTGACCATCAACACGGGCAAGGGCTTTTTCAACGGGCAAACCACCATCTCGAGCGGCGACACCACCTTCACGACCACAGTCCCAGAACCGGGCTCTCTTGGCCTTATGGGAACAGGTTTGATGAGTGTTGCTGGTCTCGTCCGGCGCAAACTGCGGGCGTTGCGCGGCTAGGGCCGCTGCAAAGGGCGTTCATCCAGGCCCCGCACGGCTAACGCGGCCGGCGGGGTCTTGTTTAGCGGGAGGTGCTATGCCACCAACAATTCAAGTCGGCACGATTTTGATGAAGGACTGGCCCGGACTGACACAACCTCTAGGCTTGGAGAGTGAACCCTGCTCCGGGAGTTGGAG
>CABECY010000708.1_pt1 | contig 10666 bp, 9 predicted proteins | sample 3422681 | NCBI WGS metagenome assembly CABECY01 (sample SAMEA5534328, study PRJEB31848) | metagenome | biome: tundra; feature: field; material: soil | place: USA | collected 2013-05 | depth 0.15 m
CCGCGATCTCGTGCAATTCTTCGATCCCAATCGGTCCGCCCAAAGCCTCGTGTGGCGCGGGTGCCCCCGCCCGCGCACCATCGGGTGGGACTCGACGCTTAGACCAAGGCGAAGCTTTCTCCTCAAACCGCGGGTGCCCCACCCTTGTCGCGGTCTTTGCGACAGGGTGGGGAATTTGACTTAGGTCTTGGTTTGAGCTCTGCCCCGAACCTTGCCGCAACACATCCTTCAACACCCGATGCACAATCAAATCCGGATACCTCCGGATCGGCGACGTAAAGTGCGTGTACGAAGTCGCCGCCAGCGCGAAGTGACCCAGATTCTCCTCCGAATATCGCGCCTGCTTCAGCGACCGCAGCATCAGGTAGCTCAGAATCCGCTCCTCAGGTTTCCCCGCGATTTTCTCCGTCAGCTTCTGATACATGCGCGGCGTGATGTGCACTTCGTTCGGCAGCTCAATCTCACGTACCCTCTTTCCGGTCCCGTAAGCTGCGCGCCGGTCAGTCTTCGTCTGCACGCGATGGATCGGAAGCGCTCCCACTCCCAGCGAATACCCAAACGTCGCCGCGATCACTTCAAAGTCATACACCCGTTTCGCATCCGGCTTCTCGTGGATCCGATACAGCGACCCTACGTGTCTCGACTCCAGATCGTGCGCCACACACTCGTTCGCCGAGAGCATGAATTCCTCAATCAGCCGGTGCGCGATGTTGCGCTCTGACCGCGAAATGCTCTTCATCAACCCAAGCTCGTCGAACTCGATCACCGGCTCCGGCAGATCGAAGTCAATCGATCCTCGCCGTTCCCGTTTGCGATTCAGAATCAGCGCCAGGTCGCGCATCAGCTCAAACGTCGCCACCAGCGGGGCATATCGCGAGCGCGCCGCGGCATCGCCCTCCAGCACCGCGTTTACCGCGGTGTACGTCATGCGCTCCACCGACCGGATCACGCCCTCACTCAACTCGTAGCTGACGATCTCGCCGCGATGATCCATCTCCATGACGGACGACAGCACCAGCCGTTCCACCTGCGGCCGCAAACTGCAAATGTCGGTTGAAAGTTCCAGCGGCAGCATCGGGACGGCGCGGTCAGGAAAATAAACGCTCGTGCCGCGGAGCCGAGCCTCCTGATCAAGCGCCGACCCCGGCGTCACATACTGCGCCACGTCGGCAATGTGTACCTGCAACTCGAAATTGCCGTTCTCGAGCATGTGCACGTAGACGGCATCATCAAAGTCGCGCGCCGTCTCCCCGTCGATGGTCACAATCGGGAGTCCGCGAAAATCGCGCCGCCGCTCCAGTTCGGTCGATGAGATGACTGCTGAAGTCTGCTGCGCTTCCTCCAGCGCCGCCGCCGGAAAATGATGCGGCAGATGAAACTTGCGAATCGTGATCTCGACATCCACGCCGAAATCATCCTCGCGCCCCAGAATCTCAGTCACCCGCCCCCGCGGATTCTGCGTAGGTGAAGGCCAGTCGGTGATCTCCACATCGACCACCAGCCCCTCAAGATCGTCCCATTCCGCGGGGCGTGCGACCTCGTCGCCCAACACGCGATCGACAGATTTCTTGCTTTTCCGTAGCGCCGGCGTCCCGCCGGCTGTCCCGGGGGCATCCTGCCCCCGGTTGCCAGGTCGGGCCGACGTTGGATCGCTCGCCTCCGGCCGCTCCATCCCCGCCGGAATCAAAATCTCCTGCGTAATCTTGCTGTCGATCGGCCGCACATACCCCCCGCGGCTCCCGTAGTGAAAAATTCCAACCACCGTCGGATGCGCCCGCACCACCGGACGCACAATCCGACCCTCGGCGCGCCCGTCCGGACGCACGTTGCTGATGTCGACCAGCACCAGGTCCCCGTGCATGGCATTGCCAATGAGATGCGGCGCGATGAAGATGTCGCCCGTGAGCTTCGCCTTAAGCGCTGGACTCAACGACTTCGAGTCCGGAATGACAAACCCGAATCCGTCGCGGTGCATGGTGAGCCGTCCCGCGACTAGATTCTTGTCCGCAGCGGCCGCTGGCAGTGCATAACGATCGGCGTCAACCGAGAGCAGCGTCCCCCGCGCCACCATCTTCTGCAGCAGCGAATCGAGTTCGCGACGCTCGTCCCCGCGCAGTCCGAGTTCGCGCACGAGTTGCTTAAATCCGGCCGCCCGCTTGGGCTGTTTGGCAATGTGTTTGAGAATGGTCGAATCGGAGAGCATAGAAGGAAGCTGTCAGCGATCAGCCGTCAGCTCTCAGCTTAACCCATCGCCGTGATTTCGAAGGGACTGGATTGCATCACCATCTGTCCCCGCCCCCACGCGGCGGCCAAGCACCCAGCGCGCGCCGCACCATCGCGATCTGCCCCACGTGATAACTGTTGTGCGCCACCATCTGCCAGAGCACGGCTTCGAGGGTTCCAGCAAGTTTCCTGTCGCCATCGTGCGCGCTCTCGATTTCGCGCTGCAGTTCCTGCGGAGAAGACTTCGCCAGCTCGGCAAACTCGCCCAGGTATTCCGCCATTTCCGTCTTCAGTCGTTCCCATTCCCGCGCATCCGCGGGCGCCGGCGCGGCCGGAAAGCTCTCCGAACTGTGCTCAGGATAGCTCGGCCTCTCGCCCCGAATCCGCCGCAGCTCGTACGCCATCCAGTAATTCATGTGGAAGACGAGGTACCCAACCGAGTGCGGAAATCCCGCCGCATGCCGCGCAGCCAGTTCAGCAGTGAGATCTTCCACGCACGCGACCGGATCAGCGTGCGCTCCCTTACCGCGAAGCAATTCCGTCAGCACTCGCTGTGTCATGTCCGAGAGGAGGGCCTCAGCCGAATAAGCTATGTCATCCTGAGCGGAGCGAACGAGCTATGCACGCTCCCGCCGCCGGCAAAATTGCATGGGTTCTTCGCTCCGCTCAGAATGACATGCAATCAAAACGGGCAAGCTCACCGCCCCACAAAGTACTTCTCCTCCAGAATTCCCCGATGATGCAACTCATGTCCCGCGATGATGTAAGCCAGCGCCCGCACGCTCACTTCATTCTTATTCGCCACCCCGCGCAGCACCCACGCGGCCTCATCCAGATTGCGGAGCAGCGTCAGCGTCGCCCGCCGGACTGCAATGTAATCTTCAATAATCTCCGCCAGGGGCGCCCGCGCAAACGGACCATTCTTCACATAGTCGTCCTGCTCGAATCCCGACAGCGGCGTCTGGTCGCCTCGGGCGATCCGCAGCGCGCGGTACGCAAAAATTCGCTCCGTATCGCAGACATGCCCCAGCACTTCCTTCGCATTCCATTTATCGGGCGCGTAACGGAAATCTCCATCGCTCTCATCGCGTCCGGAGAGAAGCATCATCGTCTGCCGCCTCTGCGCGTCGAGCGTTCCCAGAATGTCGGTCCCTGCGATCTGCGAAATGTACCGGTCATAATATGGCGCATATTCGCCCGGCTCAGGCCGCGCGATCGTAAACGTTGATGCATTCACCACGGCTGGTTCTGACATGCGCTGCTCCAATATAGAAGTCTGCCCCAAAGCTCGATTTCGGAAGAAAATTTCTGAAGAATTAGACTCCCCACTCCGGCTTCGGTTTTCGATAAATCTTCACCCTTGGAAGCATAACCCTCCTGCCCTGTGGAAGGGTACGGTCCGGCAGATTTTTCCGGGAATCGTTACACCCCACCACGCAGAAAATATGCAGCCCGCTCCCATCGAGTCCATCTCTCCGGGCCCTCTCCCATGTACCATCCGAGGAACTCCCGATTGAAAATAAAGGATTTTCCACAGGGCTCACTTTGAGACGCGGGAGTACAATCGGCTTTGGTCACGAAAGTGCGGCCAGTGACCCCTAATCCCAACTAGGAAAGGAACTTTTACGCCATGTGGAAGCCGACCAATCAGCCTCAAACTCCTGCACAACCTGCTGTGCCGGAGCGCCCCACTACGTCTACCCCCAGCGCGCCAGCCATGTCGGCCGCTGAGCCCGTCGCTCCCCGGCCGGTAACCACCACCACCGCTGACCAGGCCACCATCGGCAAGTCGCTCGTCATTAAGGGCGAAGTCACCGGTTCCGAGTCGCTCTACATCGACGGCCGCGTCGAGGGTTCCATCAATCTGGCCGGCAACCGCGTCACTATCGGACGCAACGGAGTTGTCGCCGCCAACATTAACGCGCGTGAGATCGTCGTTCTCGGCAAAGTCCGCGGCAACCTCACCGCCAGCGACCGCGTCGACATTCGAAGCGACGGTTCGCTCACCGGCGATGTTGTCGCCGCACGCATCTCCATCGAAGACGGCGCCTTCTTCAAGGGCGGCATCGACATCCGCAAGGGCGGACAGCCCACTCAGCAGAAGCCCAACGGCGAAGAGAAGTCGGTTCCGGCAACCGAGCCGGCCGCAGTCGGCGCCCGGGCGTAAGTTTGGCGCAAGAAAAGTTTGGCCGGTATTCAGCAGCGGGCATCCCGTAAGGATGCCCGTTTTGCTTTTCCCGCGAACCTAGCGCCGCCGTCCCGGCGGCTGTCGCGGGGGCGTCCCGCCCGCGCACTACTCCGTTGCAACTCACTCGCCGGGTTCCGCCCATCTGAAGAATTCATGCTCCAATCCCTGCCTCAGTGTGTATACTCATCGGATTTTCTGTAAGGCCGTCTGAACGGAAACTTGGAATGGGACGCATCTTCCTCATCTTCCTCCGCCGCTTGTGGCTCCCGCTGCTGGTTCTCGCGGGCTTCCTCGGAGTGTGCGTGATCTTCTACATGCGCGTCGAGGGCCTGCGCCCGCTCGACGCCCTGTTCTGGGTGATTCATCCCCACTCCATCGAATACCGCGCAGTCCACAAGTCCACCAAGATCTTTTCAATGTTCGTGTATGCGGGAGTCTTCGCGCTGCAGATCTGGATCGCCGAGCGCGTGTTGCTCACCATTTTCAGCCGTCATGGCGTGGAGGCATGGAGAACCATGATCAACGAAGTGAACGTCAACCGCCTGAACGACCACTTTATTATTTGTGGCTACGGCCAGGTCGGCCGCACCGTCGTCGACCAGCTGCAGCGCCTCGAGATCCCCTTCGTCCTCATCGAAACCAACGAAGGCCTCTACCGCGAACTGCTCAACGACAAGATCCCCGTTATTCAAGGCGACGCCAAGCGCCACGACGTCCTGCTCCAGGCTGGAATCGACCGCGCTCGCGGCATTTGCATCGTCATCGACAACGATGCCGACAATCTCTACATCACCGTGACCTCGCGCTCGCTCAATCCCAAAATCAAAATCATCACCCGCGCCGGACAGCAGCGCTACGCCAACGCCATCCGCAGCTCCGGCGCCGACGAAGTGATTATCCCCGAATACGAAGGCGGCCTGATGACCGGAAGAATGATCCAGAAGTATTACCCGATCCCGCTGGCCATCAAATAGGGAGCCCCAGGTCGCAGGCGTGGCACAAACAGAGTTGCTTTATTCGATCGACGCACCGCCTGACTGCGCACCAATCGGGCGCGCCGCCCGACCAAACATGATTCCGGTCTCCACCCCAACCGGAACCCCGTCGCGCACGTACGACTTGAACTTCCAATGGCTCAACGCATCACTGATGGCCTTCGCCTGATCGGGAAAAGCACTGAGAAAGTGAATGTGTTTCACCTTGCCTTTCCTGTCGATAATGATCCGCACCGGGACAGGATTGAATTTGGACTCCGTGAAAACCGGATCGACTCTCGCCATCACATTTGCGCCGCCCGCGAAATCCTTGATGCATACGGGCATGTCGCCTCCACCCATCCCCGCTGTGAGACCGGCTTCGGCGGGCAAGATCATCTTGTTCAGATCCAGGACTAGATTCTCCAGCAGCTTCGTGTCCCGGCTGCTGAGCACGATCTCCACGGTGTGGCAGCGGATTTGGGTCGCCACCACGTACCAGTGCAACTGTGCGACCGGAGCCCAGTACGCAAGAAAGTCAAACGACCGGCCGGCAATTCTTGTTTCGGTCAGAGGTTGTTCTAACTTGTAGTCCATCTGCAAATGGTCTTTCACATATTTCATGTGCTGCAAAACATTCACTTCTGGCAGCGGCGTGAAGAACATATATTGAGCCGTTATCAAAATATTTCCCCGGATCTGCCCCTTGCTGTCCGCAGGCCTGATCTGCGTCAGCACGTATCGCCCGCTATCGGAGGGAGGCGGCCCCTCGTAGCGTTGCGTCCAACCTGAAGGCAGGGCCTTCCGAAGTACTCGCTATGGAAAACATTGTTGCTAACGCTGCCGCCTTCCGGCAGCGGCGTGACGGAGTCACTCGCGCTCGACCACGCACCCTTGAGCAGGATGACCCCGGTCGGAACTTTCGTAAGAACCTGGGTCGAATTGTTTGCGGTGGAAAAATCGCCTCCATTGCCGGGCCCGCTCTTCGGTTGCGAATCTTGGCAGGAGGCAGGCCTGGAGGCAAGCAACGACAAGTGCAGCATGATCACAACTGACAAACGCAGGAAATTAGAACGCATGGGTTCGGCCCTCACACCAACGGCAACCAAGACTGCGCCGCCGGATCGTCTGCTCTCACATTGCCTCAAACTGAAAGTAGCTGGCGAAACGCGCGTCGGGGTCTCGCCAGCAGGTGCTCATCGTCGATCCCAAACAGGTTTGATCACAACGAGCGCAGGAAGTTCAGCAGATCCTGTTGTTGGCTGGTGGAAAGCGTGTCGAAATTCGCTTCCACCGTAGACGCTTCGCTCCCCTTGCTGTCATGGTCCTCAATGGCTGTCAGCAGGTTCGTTGTGCGCCCATCATGCAGAAGGAAGATTCGCTGCCCCAGACCCCACAAGGGAGCCGTGCGGAACTGGTCCCCTCCTGCGCCCCCTTGCGCGACGTTATCCGTCAGCAGTGTTCCCATGTGATGAACCTCGAAATCCGAGTATGCATTCACCGGAGCACTACTCAGTGAGCCTGTGATATTCGACTTTTGTGTAGTCCCAGGGGTTGGATTGTGGCAGGTCGCGCAACCGATAGAACTGAACAACGAGGCCCCGTTGGAGATTGAGCTCGAAGCCATTGTCGTCCCATTCAGTACGACCGTTCCGCTGGGTGGAGGCGCGAGTCCACGCATGAAGTTGGCAAACGCCGAGACATCATCTAGGATCGCCGGACCCGTCAGCGCCGGATTGCTCGCGTCTTCCGGATAGCCACCCCCACTCAGGTTCAGACACGACGACGGAAATCCCGTCAGACCGCTGCCGCCGCCCCCATCTTCGCCAGGAAGAGGCCGGTCCTGCGGGAACAACAGGTTCGTGATGCCCATCTCCACGTTGTAGGCTTCACCCGTAAAGATGTGCAGCGACTTGTTTTGTGCTTTCCAGCCGAAACGGCTGATCGTGCCATCGTTGCCGTTGTGGTTGAACGCCCCGGAAATACCCAAACGATTGTTGAGGTTCTTGGCCATATTCGCGAGCAGCGTTGAGTCATCGAGGTTCTCGACGAGTCCCGCGCCAAAGACCGGTGTGGGAATGCGGAAGATGATATTGTTCACCGCTTGCGCAGCGCTGAAGCTTGGTTGCGTCAAACTGCACGCACCGGCATCAGAGCGGCCCGTCACCGTGAACAAATCTTCCACTCCGCCATTCGGTGCACTGAGGTTGGCTGAGCCATTTTTATTGAAATAGTACGGGAACCGCGCCTCTACCGTGGGCCCCGTCGGAGTCACGAAATAAGGCATCGCGTCTTTCGGCGCGACACCGCTACTGATGAATTGCGCTTGCGGATTCGACGCAGGACCCGAGCCTCCTATCGCCGGCTGCGCGTGGCAGGAACTGCAGCTGTTCGAGTTGAACCGCGGTCCCAGCCCGTTGTTGGCGCCCCCGGAAACGGTCTCGACCTCCTGGAAGCGACTTTGTCCGTCATTAAAAAAGGCGAGAATCCCAGCGTTGTCGTCCGTCAGCACGGAAGAGAGCGCCGCCCCCGTGCCGCGAGTGCCGCTCTGAACTCCAGGATCGGTTTGAGCAAACGTCATTTTAGTGAGGAACAACACTGCCACCATCAAAGCTAACGCGAGCCTAGCTGTCTTAAGCATGATCCCTCCTGTGGTTTGTTCGGTGAAACGGGTAAGGCAGCCGGAATGGCGCAATCGGAATGGCGCTATCGGAATGACGCGCGTGAAGCTTGGCCGTTTCCGTCGTGTGGCGCAGGGACCGGATTCAGCAGGTGGAGCTTTTTAACTGTTTCCTCCGCTCGCTGGCAAGAAGAATCGTCAGTCCTTACGAATCTGGAACAGAGTCGGGAGCGCACTTTGCGGATTCGTATTGTTTTCTATTTGCTACGCGTCTTCGTGAGGAGGCGTTCGATGAAGTGAGAAGGATTAAGACTGCACAGAAAAGTTCGGAAAAACGAAACGCGCCTTGTCGGTAGCGCTGACCACCTACTCCACAAACATGCAATCTCCATACGAATAGAAACGGTAGCGCTCGCGGACCGCATGCTCATACGCGCGCATCACGTTCTCTTTCCCGCCCAGCGCGCACACCAGCATCAGCAGCGTGGACTGCGGCAAATGGAAATTCGTCAGCAGCGCCTGCACCACCTGAAACTCGTACCCGGGATAAATAAACAGGTTAGCCTCGCCTGATGTTGCACGTATCTCACCCGTCCCCTGCGTCGCCGCATATTCCAGAGTGCGCACGGTCGTAGTGCCGACCGCAACGATCCGCCGCGAATCGCTCCGCGCCCGAGCAACCTTCTCCGCCGCCTCCTCCGAAATCGAATACGCCTCCGAATGCAGCCGATGTTCTTCCACCCGCTCGCTGCGCACTGGCTGAAAAGTTCCCAGGCCCACGTGCAGCGTGACCTCTGCAGTCTCAATCCCGCGCTCCCGCATGCGCGCCAGAATCTCCGGCGTAAAATGGAGCCCCGCCGTTGGAGCCGCCACCGAACCCCGCTCCCGCGCATACACCGTCTGATACCGTTCCCGATCGCTGGATGAATCATCGCGCGCAATATAAGGCGGCAGCGGAATATGCCCAATCTTTTCCACGAGTCCAAAGAACTCATCCTCGAGATGCTCATGTGGGGACAGCCGCCTTCGGCTGTCCGGCTGGGCAAGGCCCGGCGCCGGCGCCACAAATCGAATTGTCCGCTCCCCAAACTTCGCCCGCGCGATTACTTCAGCCTGCAACTCATCCTGCTCCCCAAAGAACAGCCGTTCCCCCACCCCAATCTTCCGACCCGGCCGCACCAGGCATTCCCATTCATTGGGTTCCCGCTGCAATTGCCGCGTCAAAAGAACTTCAATCCGCCCCTGCAGAAATTCCGGGTGCCCCATTTCTCGCGTTCTTTGCGAGAAGTGGGGTAGTTGTACTCCGCCCCGATGTCCATAAAGCCGTGCCGGGAACACGCGCGTGTTGTTGAACACGACCAGATCGTCCGCCCGCAGCAGCTCCGGAAATTCGCGGAACTGGCGATCCTCGAGAGTCCCTGCCCCCGATTTCACCTGCAGCAGCCGCGACCCCGCCCGGTCCGCCAGCGGTTCCTGCGCAATCAAATCTTCGGGAAGTTCGTAATGGAAATCGGAAACCAGCACGCCTACCGATTATAGGGAGATCACCTCAGTTCGAGGCCCGTAGACCGGCCCAAACGGCTGATTTTTCTGGAAATTTGGATTGTCTCTGCCCGCCCCTGCTGGTACTATGCGAAGGTCGAGTCGCAGCCGCTTTTTGTCATCTCCCCCAAGGGTAACCATGCCTACGGAACGCAAATATAGGGAAGAAATCGTCCGCTACGGACGCATGCTGCACGAGCACGGCTATGTTGCCGCCATGGACGGCAATCTTTCCGTGCGCCTCGAGCACGACCGCATTCTGGTCACCCCGACCTGCGTCAGCAAAGGTGCGATGAAAGCGACTGACATGGTGATCGTCGACCTGGACGGACAGAAAGTCGCCGGCCGCCGCAACGTCACCAGCGAAATCGGCATGCATCTGCTCATCTATCGCATGCGCCCCGACGTGCAGGCCATCGTCCACGCTCATCCGCCAACCGCGACCGGATTTGCCGCCGCCGGAATTCCCCTGACCGAGCCTCTGGTTTGCGAAGTAGTCATGGGCTTGGGATGCATTCCGCTGGCTCGCTACGGCACTCCCGGCACCTCAGAACTGGCCCAGACGCTCGAACCCTACGTCCCCACCTATGACGCCATCCTCATGTCGAACCACGGCGTCGTAGCCTACGGCGACACGCTCGAGCACGCCTACATGAAGATGGAAACCGTCGAGCACTTCGCGCAGATCGCCCTGGTCACGCACCTGCTCGGCCGCCAGCAGCCCTTGAAAGAAGTGGACATCGAAAAGCTTCTTCTCGCCCGCACCAAGTATTTCGGCGCAAAAATCGCCGCTGCCATGCCCCTGCCTCGCTCTCCCCAAAAAGTCAGCTAGCCAGTATTCCTCCGTGTACTCCGTGTCCTCCGTGGTGGAGATTTTCCCACCGGCTGAGCCCTATTCCCCTCCAATCCGAAACCGCATCCCCGCCCGGAAATTCACGGGCAGCGCCGGATACCCCACCACTTCGTTGTACCGCCGGTCCAGCGCATTCTCCACATTCGCATACAACGTCACTCGCGGCCGCACCGCGTACCATCCACCGAAATCGACGCGCACATATCCCGGCGCATGATCAATCCCAAAGCCCAGAAAATCTGAGTCCGGCCGCGCCCCGACGAAAC
>CABECY010000716.1_pt1 | contig 10608 bp, 9 predicted proteins | sample 3422681 | NCBI WGS metagenome assembly CABECY01 (sample SAMEA5534328, study PRJEB31848) | metagenome | biome: tundra; feature: field; material: soil | place: USA | collected 2013-05 | depth 0.15 m
GCATAATCGGCCGCCCTTCGCCCTTGAGCGCGCGCACCGATTCGTCGGCATTGATGGCAACTACCAGCCTGCCGCCCAGCGCCTTCGCTCCCCGCAGGTAGCGGACGTGCCCCACGTGCAGCAGGTCGAAGTTGCCGTTGGCGAGCGTGATGCGCTCGCCCGCGCGCCGCCATTCGCTCACGCACTCGCGGAGTTCGTGGCGGCTCAGAATTTTGTTGTGCGCTTTCAATGTCTGCGTTTAATGAGGTCGTGTCGCCGGCGGCGTCTGCGCAATCGCATGCAGCAACTCTTCCCGCGAAACCGTTGCCGTGCCGCGTTTCATCACAACAACGCCGCCCGCGTAGTTGGCCAGTTGCGCCGCCTCTTCTGTCGTCGCGCCCGCCGCGAGCGCCGCCGTGAACGCCGCTATCACGGTGTCGCCCGCGCCCGTCACGTCCGCCACCTGGTCGGACCCAAAAATCGGAATGTCCACTGGCTTGTGCTTGTGATCGAACGCAACCATCCCGTCGCGGCCGCGCGTGATCACCAGCGACTGCAGTTTCATGCGGGTCATGACCTGCTCACCGGCAGCGATGACCTTGTTCCAGTCTTGCCCGATGCGAACGCCGAGCGCTTCTTCCACCTCGGGTTCATTGGGCGTGGCTGCGGTCACGCCAGAATACTGCATCAACCGGTAACGTGAATCGACGATGACCGGCACCCCTCCCAGCTTGCCTTTTTGCTGCAGGGTGGACACGATTGCCGGGGTGGCAGCGCCGTATCCGTAGTCCGATACGAGTAACGCGTCGGACGCATGCGCATAATTCCGTGCCGCCAGGTACAGTTCCCGCGTCAAATGAGCGTTCGGCGCTTCCTGCGGCTCGCGATCCACGCGCACCACCTGCTGCCGCGCGGTGTGCGTCATGCCTGCCAGGATCCGCGTCTTCGTGACCGTGGTGTAGCTCTTGTCTTTGAGCACGCCGCTGACGGCAATCCGTTTGTGCCGAAAGTATTTCAGCAGCATCCGTCCGGGTTCATCGTCGCCCACAATGCCGACGGGAAGAACGTTCACCCCTAGATCCGAGAGGTTATTCGCGGCATTGGCCGCGCCTCCGGGCACGACGGTTCGCTCACGGTGCTTCAGGATCAGCACCGGGGCCTCGCGCGACACGCGCGAGATTTCGCCGAACACAAACTCGTCCGCCACCAGATCTCCCAACACCGTCACGGTGATGTTGGGGAATGCCTCGACGATCTTCTTGAGCCGGTCGGCTTCTTTCAGGTGTTTGGTCATGTTGCGATGCGTTCGAACTTGCGAGCGCCGTTGATCGTCCGGGTGCGCCAGCGAGACGCTCCCGCGACAGCCGCCGGGACGGCGGCGCTACGCAGACGATTCTCTCATGCGCCGCGCTTCCGCTCGTCGATCTTGTGCAGCATGGTATCGACGGCGTTAGCTGCGCCCTCCAGCTCCATTTTCACCGGGATAACGGCAAGCGGTGCAAGAGCGGAAAGATAGCCTCCCAGGTTCACGGCATCTTTCTCGGTCGTCACAAATCCCCCAGCCTCGCTCCGCTGCTTCAGTGCCAACAGTTCGTGAACATCCTTCTCGCTGTAAGCGTGGTGATCGCGGTAGAACGCTTCAGCGACCGGCTCGATGTTTGCCGCTCGCAGTTGCAGGACGAAATTCTGTGGCCGTGCAATGCCACAGAAAACCACGGGCCGCGCCGGAACATTCAGCGGCACAATCCCGCGCCGCACGCGCCATACGAGTTTCCCTTCCACGGGGAACGAATCCGCCGTGGCACCACTCGACAGGACGACTGCATCCGCGCGACGCAACGCCCCCAGCGGCTCTCGCAACCGTCCCGAGGGAAGCAATTGATCTTTCGCATCCTGCGGCGTCACCAGAACAATGTCGAAATCGCGCGCCAGAGCCCGGTGCTGAAAGCCGTCGTCGAGCACATGCAACTGCACTCCGAATCTCGATTCGGCGAAGCGTCCGGCCTCGTACCGATCCTCCCCAACAATCACCGGCGCCTGCAGCTTGCGCGCAATCAGCAGTGGTTCGTCGCCGAACTCCTGCGGCAAACCCGCCGGATCGACCAGTCGCACGCCCTTCGATTCGCGCCCGTACCCGCGCGACAACACATCAAAATTGATGCCGCGAGCCTTGAGCAACTCGCCCAGCAACATCACAAATGGAGTCTTTCCCGACCCGCCTGCGGACAGATTGCCCACGCTGATCACTGGACCTTGCAGGCGTCGCGCTTGCAGAACGCCCAGGTCATAGAGCGCATTCCGCGCTCCGACTACACTGCCGTAAATAGTTGAGAGCGGGTTCAATCTGTATGCGCAGCGTGCGCTGGAACGGCAGGAGTGTCGCGATCAGCAGCGACCAGAGTCTTCAGAGCTTCCAGCGTCCGCGAGGTTGCACCCATCTGTGACCGAATCGTCTCGAGTGCTCGCCGCCCTAACGCCCGTCGCTCCGCAGCATCCGCGAGCAATTGCATCAGAGTGAGCGGCAACTCGGCCAAACCCACGATGCGCACGGCGTCGCGGCTCTGAAACAAGGCGACAATGTCGCGGAAGTTTTCCGTATGGTTCCCGGTCACTACTGCCACGCCGTGCTGCGCCGGTTCGATAATGTTGTGCCCGCCGCGCGGCACCAGGCTTCCACCGACGAATGCCACATCGGCCAGCGCATAGAGCGCAGCCAGTTCCCCAATGGTATCGACCAGCAACACTCCGCCCGCCAGGGCTTCTCCCTGCCATTGCGATCGCCGGCACGATGGAATGCCCAACTGCCGCACGAGGATGGCGACGTCGTCGAAGCGCTCTGGATGCCGCGGTGCCAGAATCATCACCACTCGCGGATGCGCCACGCGCAGATTCTCAAACGCCTTCAGCAGCGGAGGCTCCTCGTCCTCAACCGTGCTGCCGCAGACCAGCACAGGCCCGGCACCGGCCCCTATCAGCGATCGGCGCAGGCTTTCCACAATAGGCGGCGGGGAAGGCAGACTCACGTCGAACTTAAGATTCCCGGTGACGCGGATGCGCCCGGCGTCCGCGCCAATCGACTGCAGGCGCGCGCTATCCTCCGACGTCTGCGCCAGAAACAGATCGACATGCACCAGCATCCTCCGTAAGGCCCAACGAAAGCGCTGGTAGCGCGGCCGCGATCGATCGGAGATGCGAGCGTTGACGACTGCAATCCGCGCTCCCGCAGCGTGCGCCAGCCGTAGGAAGTTTGGCCAGAATTCGGTTTCTGCAAGCACCACCAACTCCGGCCGCAAGGCCTGCAGGTACGGCCGGATCGCGAATGAAAAGTCCATGGGAAAGTAGAAGACGCTCTCTTCGCCAAAGCGCTTGCGAGCGAGCGCCTGTCCAGTGTCGGTTGTCGTCGACACCAGTACCCGATGCTTTGGAAAGCTCCGCCTCATCTCGTCCACCAATCTGCTGATCGCGAGCACTTCGCCGACGGAAACCGCATGGACCCAGATCACGCGCCTCGTATCTGAGCCGGCAAGCAGACGCGTGGGGACCTTGCCCATGCGCTCCGCAAATCCGCTGCGGTACTTGCCGTGACGCAGAATCTGATAGAGCCAATAAGGAAGGCTCAGCAGCATTCCCATCGCCAGCGCCAGACTGTATAGAAAATAGCTCAAGCTGAGCCATTCTAAACCGGCCTCGTCGGCGGCAGGCGCCTGGCCCTCTATAATTGGGGGCATGCGGCCCCTATCCTTACGAGTCATCGACTATTTCGTCGTTCTGGCGCTGTGCGCAGGACTATTTGTGCCGGCGTTGTTGGCCTCCAAGAGCTTCGTCAAGCCGGTGGCGAAGATTGCCATCAACTATCCCGCGCACGACTTCCATCGCGATGAGAAAGCTGCCATCGCCGCCGACCCCTACGACACGCCGGAGAAGGCCAAGATCTTTTCCACCGATTTCGCAGGGCACGGCTTTCTCCCCATTTTTTTTATCGTAACCAATGACAGCGATCAGCCCATCTCCATCGCCAACATGGCAATCACGCTGCTCACGGCCCATCATTCCAAGCTCACTCCCATCACGACCGACGACCTGTACCGGCGCCTCTCCAATCCGCAGTCCAATACGCGGCCGAGCCCGATTCCGTTGCCGCATAAAGCCAAGGGCGGGATCAGCAAGAAAGAAATGGACGAGATCGAGTCCTCGCAGTTCGCCGCGAGGGCGGTCGAGCCGCACACCACGCAGTCGGGATTTCTATTCTTCGACATCGGAGGCATCTCCTCGCCATTGGCGGGCGCCCTCATCGACATCACTGGTGTCACCGATGGCAAAGGGAACGAACTGATGTACTTTGAAGTCTCGGTGGACAAGTATTTGGACGCACCGAAGAATCCCTAGATTCCGCTTGCGGTTGGGTTTAATGTAGTGCGTACCCCTCCGGAGGTCCTCATGAGCAAGTCGAAGTCGCAGAAATCATCCAGCAATCGTCGGTCTTTTCTTAAAGCGGGCGGCCTCATGACCGCGGCTGCGCTCGGCTCGGCGGCTCTTCCCGATCTCGCACGCGGCCAGTCAAGCCCCGTCTCTCGTCCGCTGCCTAACAATTCGGCGACCACCAACGCGATGCCAACGCGGAATCTTGGCAAGACCGGATTCAAAGTCGGCATCTTCAGCCTGGGTGGACAGGCCTCTCTCGAGAAGCCCAACAACGAAGCCGTCGCCGTTCCAATCATTGAAAAGGCTCTCGATCTCGGCGTGAATTACATCGACACGTCTTCGATCTACGGAGGCCCTGAGCGCTGGAGCGAGCAGTACGTCGGCAAAGTGATGAAGCATCGCCGCAACGACGCGTTTCTTGCGACCAAGACGAAAGAGCGGACGCGCGACGCTTCGATGCGCATGATCGAGAAGTCACTCAGCTTGCTGCAGACCGATCACGTCGACCTCTGGCAACTGCACGACATTGGCACCATGACCGACATCAACGAAATCTTCGCCAAGGGCGGAGCCATGGAAGCGCTGCTCGAAGCTCGCGACCAGAAGATCGTGCGCTATCTCGGCATCACGGGGCACTACCGGCCTGACGCGCTGATTGAGGCGATCCACCGGCATCCGTTCGACACGATCCTGATGGCGGTGAATGCGGCCGATCCGCATCACTACAGTTTTTCCGAGCAACTGCTGCCGCTGGCTGTCGAGAAGCAGATGGGCATTATTGGAATGAAGGTCCCGGCGCGCGGACGCATTCTTTCGTCGTGGACGCCGCCGCCCATCGAGCAGCAGAAGCATTCGTGGGAAGGCATGGTGCTGGCGCCGACCGCGGGCACGCTCGATATGCGGCAGGCGATGTACTATTCGCTGTCACTGCCGGTCAGCACGGTCATCATCGGCTGCGACACGATTGCGCAGCTCGAGCAGAACGTGCAACTGGCGCGCGAGTTCACGCCGCTCAACCAGCAACAGATGGCCGCGCTTACTGAGAAGGCGCAGCCGGTGTCGAAGCAGTCGCTGTTCTTTCGGTTTTATGAGAGGGCGTAAGCACTGGCTGATCGGGCCATTCCTGCACCAACAGACTTGTCACCCTGAGGGCCGCGTTTTTTGCGGCCCGATGGACCTGTGCAACTCGCCGGAGGTTACATAGATCCTTCGCTTTGCTCAGGATGACAACTCCACCGATATGCTCGGTCCCCGTTCCCGCCCTTTATAATCACTGCCTATGGTCACAACGACGGCCGATTCCATTGCCGCCCACGCCACGTATGAGCCCGTTATCGGGCTGGAAGTCCATGTTCAGCTGCTGACGGCGACCAAGATTTTCTGCTCGTGCTCGACGCGATTTGGCGCGCCCCCGAATTCGAACGTCTGCCCGGTATGCCTGGGCATGCCCGGCGCGCTTCCCGTGCTCAACAAGAAAGTCGTCGAGTTCGCCACGCTGGCGGCGATGGCGCTGCAGTGCCGCATCAATGAAACTTCAATCTTCGCGCGCAAGAATTATTTTTATCCCGACCTGCCCAAGGGCTACCAGATTTCGCAGTACGACAAGCCGCTCGCTGAGTTCGGGTTCATCGAAATTCCCGCGGCCAAGGGCAAGAAGAAGATCGGCATCACCCGCGTCCATCTCGAAGAAGACGCCGGCAAGAGCCTCCACGAGGGCTTTCCCGACTCTGACGAAAAGACTGCGATCGATCTCAACCGCACCGGCGTGCCGCTGATTGAAATTGTCAGCGAGCCCGACATCGCCTCACTCGACGAGGCCTACGAATATCTGACGCGGCTGAAAGAGATTATCCTCTACACCGGTGTCAGCGATTGCAACATGGAGGAAGGCTCGCTGCGCTGCGATGCCAACGTCAGCGTGCGCCCGCACGGCCAGAAGGAATTCGGCACCAAGGCCGAAATCAAGAACGTGAATTCGTTCCGCTTCATTCGGGAAGCGTTGGAATATGACATTCGCCGCCAGATTGACGTCCTGGAATCAGGCGGCAAAATCACGCAGGAGACGCGCCTCTACAACGCGAATGAAGGCAAGACTTACAGCATGCGCTCGAAGGAGCAGGCGCACGATTACCGCTATTTCCCCGAGCCCGACTTGCTCCCGCTGATGGTCGACGAAACGTGGAAAGCTGAAATCGCCCGCTCGCTGCCCGAACTGCCCGAGGCCCGCCGCGCGCGCCTGGTGAAGGACTACGGCATCACCGAATATGACGCGCAGGTCCTGACGTCCTCGAAGTCGCTGGCCGACCAGTTCGAGGAGGCCGCGAAGGCAGCGAAGAATCCCAAGCGCGTGGCCAACCTGGTGCAGAGCGAGTTGATGGGCCGCCTCAAAGCGAAGGGCATCGAGATCGAGCAATCTCCGATCTCGATGAAGGGAGTCGCAGCGTCGGCCGATCTGGTCGAGGCGGGCACCATCTCCGGCAAGATGCTCAAGGACCTCTACGATCTCGCCTTCGAGCGTGGCAAAGATTTCCCTGTAATTTATGAGGAAGAAGGCCGCCCGCAGCAGTCGACCGATACTTCGGCGCTGGAGAAGTTGATCGACGAAGTGCTGGCAGCGAATCCCAAGCAACTGGAGCAGTACCGCGCCGGAAAGACCACCATGCTCGGCTTCTTCGTTGGTCAAGTCATGAAAGCCTCAAAAGGCCAGGCCAGCCCGCAGATCGTGAACGAACTGCTGGCCAAGAAGCTAAGCTGATGCGGTTTTGATTTTGTGATTTTGATTCTGTGGGACCGGGTCTTTGACCCGGTCGGTCGGCCTGAAGGGCCGAGGCCACGATGCAGCCGAAATATGAGTATCGCCGTCGTTTACCTCACTATCAGAAAGACGAACACCCGCTCTTCGTTACGTTCACGACGGATCGTCGTTGGCAACTTCCGCCTTTAGCACGAGATATTATTCTCGAATGCTGCCTGAAAGAAAACGGACAAAGGTTCGATCTGCATGCTGCGGTTGTCATGCCGGATCACGTTCATGTCATTTACTCCCCGCTTCGTCGTGAAGATGGCTGGAGCTATAGCCTTCCTGAAATCATGAAGGCCGTCAAAGGCCGGTCAGCACGGTACATCAATCTCGCGCTAAAGCGTACGGGCCCTGTCTGGCAGGAGGAGTTCTTCGACCATGTGCTGCGATCGAATGACAGTTTGGTGGATCGGGTGGAGTATGTTTGTGAGAATCCGGTGCGGGCGGGGATTGCCAAAGTGCAGGCTGAATACCCTTGGATTTGGAAGGGTAAGATTCCCGTCCTCTGATGCGTAGCCAGGAAAGCCAGCGGCCTTTCAGGCCGCCCGACCGGGTCGAAGACCCGGTCCCACACAAGACCGGGTCCCACACAACCTCAACATCCACAACGGCTTCGCCGGGCCCCCTACTTTGGTCATCTAAACCTTGTTTCGGGCTCCTAGTACCATGATACTGGGCCTGCCTGTCTTGGGCCGACCGATCGGGAATTGCCATGAAATTCAAGCTCGACCGCATCATTAGCATTGCGACCCTGGTGGCGTCGTTGATTGCCATCATTCTGGTTCTGAAGAAGCCTGCGCCGGTGGCTCAGCCGCAGGCTCCGGCAGCCATTGCGGAACATGCCCAGTCGTTCGACCGGAAGATGGCCGAATTTGAGCAGGCAACGCAGCAGTCGACGGCGAGCGCGGCCTCGTCGACCTCAAATCCCGGATCCGGACAGGCGGCATCGGCGGCTCCTAAGGCCGAAGTTCACATCAATTCCGATGAGATCGGCGCCGTGCTTGCACAAACGCTGGGCAACGCCGGTGGAGCGGCGCTTGCGCCAGACTCCAACATTGGCAGCTCCGCGCCTACCATCAAAGACCAATCGGTCACCATGGACGGCGACGTCGTGCACGGACAGTTTCTTACCGAAATTGCGGGCAAAGATGTTTGGGTGACGATCTCGGGGCACATCGGCGAGAAGGATGGGTATGCCACGTTCGATCCTACGGAATTCAAGGTCGGTGATCTGAGCGTGCCGGTGTCGCTGGTGAATCCGGCCCTGCAGAAGAAACTCGCAGAGGAAAGAGATCGGCTGAAGCTGCCCGACAACGTTGGAGCAATGAAAGTTCAGAATAGCGAACTGGTGATGCAGCAGAAGTAGCCGCAGCTCGAGATCTCGCGCCTGTGATATTGTTTCCGCCATCCAAATGGCGGATTCGACAGACCAAGTTACGGACCACGTTGTGGAGTCGCGGACAGCCCTTGTCCGTTTTGCGCGGATGCGACCGCTCACGCTTTTCTTCCTGCTGACCTATGCCTGGACCTGGACCCTATGGCTGGGTGTGGGGTCCCTGATGCCCGACGACAAGGCTGAATCGTATGGCGAACTGCTGGTCATCACCGGCGCGTTCGGTCCCACAGTGGCCTCGTTAATCACTCGCTGGCTGGCGGATCGCGATCTGAAAATCTGCCGCGTTTGGACCGGTTGGTCCAGCTTGGCCACTGGTCTGGCGTTCGGCTTGGGGGCGTTCTTCGTCGTCACTGTCCTGACACCGTCGGCAGCGATTGCAAAGGCGCCCGTTTCTGCGCTGCATTGGTCGTCGCTCTTGCACTGGAGCACGTATGCGTTTAACTACTCGACGCTCCTAGGGGGTCCTGTGCCCGAGGAACCCGGATGGCGCGGTTTCGCCTTGCCGCGGTTACAGGAGCGCTATGGTCCGGTGTGGGCGACGCTGATTCTCGGTCCGCTGTGGGCGGCGTGGCACTTGCCGCTGTTTCAGATCAAGGGCTGGAGCAGCGCCAATCCCTGGCAGTTTCTTCTGATCCTGGTGGGAGTTGCGTTCTTACTGACAGCAGCTGCGAACATCTCAAAGTTCACCGTGGTGGTCGCCATTGTGCTGCATGCGTTTTTCAATACCAGCAGCGGGCTGGGGAATGCTCTGACGCCGGGTTTGCCGCGACGGGCGAATGAGATGATGATCTACACGTTTGTCGTATTCATTGGCGGCGTTGTGGTGGGTTTGGCGGCGCTTTGGGTGCACGGGAAGACCCCCACCCTGCAGTCGAGCAATCAGGTGACGCAGCGGCCTTTCGGCCGCTGACCGGGTCAAAGACCCGGTCCCACACGATCTCAGGCAGGTCCCACACGATTCTCAGTCGCTACCTTCGCGTACCAACGGCCTGAATCTTTGATTGTCCGCTGCTGCGTCTTGAAGTCCACGTATGTCAGCCCGAAGCGCTGGCTGAAGCCTTCGGCCCACTCGAAATTATCCAGCAGGCTCCACGCGTGATACCCACGAACATCGGCGCCATCGGCAATCGCCCGTGCCAGCGCCGCCAGATACTCGCGATGATATTCAATGCGGCGAGCGTCGTGAATCACACCGCTTGCTTCGGGCCCATCGTTATACGCGCACCCACTCTCGGTAATCTCGATCACGGGCCGGTTGTAGTCACGCGTGATGCGCCTGACCATGTCATAGAGCGCTTTCGGCCAGACTTCCCAGCCGATGTCGGTCTTCGGCCCTTCCTGTCCACCGTCCATCTTCACGGGAAACAGCCACTCTTGGGTGTGCGAGAAGCGCTCCATGGTGCCGGGTGCCGACGCGATGATCCGGTAGTAGAGATTGATGCCAATGAAATCCAGCGGCGCCCGCGTCTTCTCCATGTCGCCAGATTGGATCCGCATGGCGGTTTCCGGCAGAAACGCCAGCGCGTCGGGATAACGCCCGCGCAGCGCCGGCTCCAGAAACCACGTATTGGTGATGGCGTGCGCGCGCTCGGCCGCCAGTTTGTCGTCTTCGGAAGCGGAAGCAGGCTCGCACGGTGACATGCTGAACGCCGTACCCACCCGCGACGACGGACGCGCCGCCTTCAGCGCCCGAAACCCCGCGCCCTGCGCCAGATTGACCACGTGGGTGGCCCGCAGAAAATCGAGGAGGCTCTGGCGTCCCGGAGCGTGCGTGCCCTCGAGATGCCCCAGATCCACAAATGCATCCGGTTCGTTAAAAATCATCCAGTCGGAGACCCGGTCGCCCAGCGCCTGCGCCATCAGTTGCACGTAATCGGCAAAGCGGCCCGCCGTATCGCGGTTCGGCCATCCGCCCCCGTCTTCCAAAGCCTGCGGCAAGTCCCAGTGGTAGAGCGTGACCATCGGCCGGATGCGCGCCTCGTGCAATGCATCCACGAGGCGGCTGTAGTGA
>CABECY010000723.1_pt1 | contig 10553 bp, 9 predicted proteins | sample 3422681 | NCBI WGS metagenome assembly CABECY01 (sample SAMEA5534328, study PRJEB31848) | metagenome | biome: tundra; feature: field; material: soil | place: USA | collected 2013-05 | depth 0.15 m
TCGCCAAACAGTGCAAACTCCGCGAACAAGCCCCCAGAGGTTAGGTTCACCCGGGCGCCGATGCCCTTGGGCAGCGCTTTCTCCGCTAATGCGACAGCCGTGCCGCCATCGGCGCAGTCATGCACCGAATCCACGAGGCTGTGCTCGATCAATTCGACGACCGCCTGCTGCAGGCCGCCTTCTTTTTCCAGATCAAGCTCGGGCGGATATCCCCACAACGTGCCCAGAATTTCCTTCGCGTATTCCGAGGAGCCAAACTCGCTCTCGGCATCGGTGATATCGCCCGCTTCTCCCGCGCGCAATAGCACGATCGTGCGTCCGGGCGCGGCGAAATGCATTTTCGCGGCTTTGTGAACGTCTTCGAGAATTCCGACCACTCCGAGCACGGGCGTGGGATAAATGCCTTCGCCGAGCGTCTCGTTGTAGAAGCTGACATTGCCGCCGGTGATGGGGATTTCCAATTCTTCGCAGGCTTTCGTGATGCCATCGATGGTTTGCGAGAACTGCCACATGATGTGCGGCTTCTCGGGATTGCCGAAGTTGAGGCAATTGGTCGCGCCCACCGGAGTTGCTCCGGAGCACGCCACTTTGCGTGCCGCTTCGGCGACCGCGTGCATCGCGCCCAGTCGCGGATCGAGATAGCACCAGCGGCCATTGCCGTCGAGTGCCATCGAAAGCCCGCGTTGCGAGCCTTTAATGCGGATCACTCCCGCGTCGCCCGCCCCCGGCGCTTCGACGGTGTTGGTCTGCACCATGTGGTCGTACTGCTGCCACACCCAGCGCTTGCCGCAGATATTCGGGCTGGCAAGCATTAGCTTTAGATTTGCAGTGAAGTCGCTGACTCCGCCGAGTTTGAGATCCTCCGGCATCTTGCGGGGCACCGGTGGTTCCCATCGCGCCAGCGGGCGTTTGTAGAGCGGGGCTTCGTCGGTCAGCGCGGGATTTGGAATCTCGGCGACGACTTTGCCGTGCTCCAAGACCCGCAGCCTGTTACCGGTTGTGACCGTGCCGACCTCGACTGCGTCGAGTCCCCATTTTTCGAAGACGCGGAAAACTTCGTCCTCGCGTCCTTTTTGCGCCACCAGCAGCATGCGCTCCTGAGACTCGCTGAGCATGATCTCGTAGGGGGTCATGCCAGTTTCACGCTGCGGAACGCGGTCGAGTTCGATCTCAATGCCGACACCGCCGCGTCCGCCCATTTCGCAGGTCGAACATGTGAGGCCGGCGGCGCCCATATCTTGAATGCCAACGATCGCGCCGGTTTGCATGGCTTCGAGGCAAGCTTCGAGCAGGAGTTTTTCCAGGAACGGGTCGCCGACTTGCACGTTTGGCCGCTTCGCTTCCGAAGCTTCGCTGAACTCTTCGCTGGCCATGGTCGCGCCGTGAATGCCGTCGCGCCCGGTTTTCGCGCCAACGTAGATCACGGGATTGCCTTCGCCGGCGGCCTTCGCATAAAAGATTTCATTCTTGCGGACTAGACCCAGCGCAAATGCGTTCACCAGCGGATTGCCCGAGTAACAGGGTTCGAACTTGGTCTCGCCGCCGAGGTTGGGGACACCGAAACAGTTTCCGTAAGAAGCGACGCCGCTGACCACGCCTTCGAAGACGGAATGATTCTTGTGGATCTCGGCTTGTGTGGGGATTGTTTGTGTGGGGACAGCCGCCTTCGGCTGTCCGGCCGAGCGCAGCTCGCCTGCCGGCCTTGTGATCGGCCCAAACCTCAGCGAGTCCATCACCGCGACCGGCCGTGCTCCCATGGTGAAAATGTCGCGCAGAATGCCGCCTACGCCGGTGGTCGCACCCTGAAAGGGCTCAATGAAAGAAGGGTGATTGTGCGACTCGATTTTGAAGGCACAGGCCCAGCCCTCGCCAATGTCGATGATGCCGGCGTTTTCGCCCGGCCCCTGCAGCACGATCTTGCTGCGCGTGGGCAGGCGCTTGAGATGAACGCGCGACGACTTGTAAGAGCAGTGCTCGCTCCACATCACGCTGAAAATGCCGAGTTCGGTAAGAGTTGGCTCGCGGCCGCCGAGAAGTTGCTTGATCTTCTCGAACTCATCGGGCGTAAGGCCGTGCTGCCGGAGGGTTTCCGGGGAAAAGGCAGAGGTTAAAGAGGTGGCCATGGGAAGAGCTTCTATTGTCGCATTTGGCGGGGCGGATGGGTAGCACCCGCGCCCTCATTTTGATGAAGCCGAGCAAGAACAGGCGCTCACGTACAGAATCCTTGCTTTAAGTGAGCTGCTCCCGCCTTTTTCGGTGATAGGCCATCGACAGGAGCCAGAGGAGCAGCCCCTCAATGAGCGCAAACGCCTCCACACTCATCCGACCAGTCTCGAACGCTCAGATGTGAAGTGAATCGAAAGAAGTCGGAATTTGAGCGCTATGGCCTGCTAACAACAATCAAGACGTGACCATCATCACAGAACAGTGAGCCCTCCTAGGACAACAATCTTGCGTGAGAGGCGAATCCCATGCCGTGGACTTTGACGAGCTATCTAGAGCGACGCGCGAAGCTAATGCCAACAAACCCCAAAGTTCTAGTGTTTGGCACCGCGTTTACTGCTTTTGCCGATGGTGCCCAATTCGTGTATGAACTGGAGGAAGGGCACCGCACTCCTTTGGGAATCGTGCTCGGCTGTATCTCGGTTGCCGTCTGGCTGGCAATCTCGCTGGATTTCTCTTACTTTTTGCTGAGATCAGTTCGCCATTAGAGGTTTTGAGTGTAATGGCCTGTTAACGACAACAATCGTGGAATTTCCTGCTGGTTGGGCGTAAATTGCTGAGTCTGTGAGAAAACATCCTATCAGGCTGTTTGCATTTCTAACGCTCTGTTTGACAGGGCTCGCAATACTCCTTGCGACGTGTTGTGACCGCGACGACCTTCTCAAGCTTGCGGGAAATAACCGCGTCGGTTTGATGCGAAGCAACACACCGCTGCAGCAGGAGAGCATTGCGTGGCATTGTGCTGACCTGCTCAGGGAGGGCCGATACAGCGACGTTATACAGCTTTTGCAACCGGGCGTTGTTGGGGCCGAAACGCGTCAGTCACTCACTGCGATTCATGACATATTGACAGAGCGCGAACCAGTTTCGGTCAAGGTGATCGATGCACAGAAGTTCCGAGGAAAAGGCGATGTAGAAATCAGGAACATCGTGCTGGATTACGAGTTTCCGTCAACGGTGAAGAAAACCAGCAGTGACAAAGAGCTTCTTCCTGCAAAATGGGTGTTCGTTACGTTTTCCATCCGAAGCACCGAGGACTCAATCACCGGAATCCATGCGGTTACCAGTGAACAGTCGATTGAGGCCATCAACGCATTTACTTTCAAGAACAAAGGTGTCTCCCAGTACGCCGCGTTTGCGGCTGGCATTCTGCTTAATGCATTCGCGATCTACGCTATTACCCTTTGCGTTACTGCAAAGATCGGCCCAAAGAAGTGGTTGTGGATACTTTTGATGCTGTTCACCTTCATTCTTGTCTCTGTGAATTGGACTACCGGAGATTGGTCGTTCAATACGGTCTCATTCGGCTTTAAGTTGCCACCGCTTCCTGCGAATCTGGTGTGTTCGGCCTACGGCCCATGGAATCTAAAACTAGGCTTGCCGATTGCAGCCATTGTTTTTGTGCTCTATCGAAAGAAGTTTGAAAGAACTGCTAGTGCGCCTCCCGCAGGGGTGGGTGGTTGTTGACGATAAATCTCGATAGCACTCAAAGTCCTTTCACAACTGCGGGATAAACAGACGGAGCAACGTTGTGCCAAAGGCCCGCTTTCGTGACGAGAAAAGCTAACAGTCTATCGGCTCATGGTGGTACTGACGGTCCACCCAAAAATAGAGCGCCCAACGCCACTTTTCCACAGCCCACCCAAAAATAATTCCGATTCTTGTGACGAACGACCTTTACCGAAAATGCAGGACAGTGCAAGCTCGATGTATGCACAACGGCTTCCCCAACGAGTGCTCCACCGTCGTTCTTGTTGGCGGCTCAAAACCAGGGTCTAAGTCCTTATTCCGGAAGATTTTACCTGTAAGTTATTGCGGCTCAGGATCTTGGCAGGATCGAGACCCATCCCCATCCCATAAATCCTTCGAAATCAGGATTTTAGAAGAATGGGGCGAAAAAAAAGTGGGAGACCATTTCACTCTACGTCCTCACGCCGGGTCCATCGCACTCGTTGGGCAAGCTCCATCCTCCGCCCTGGCACTACTCCGCACGCGTGCCCTTCCTGATAATCTCCAGGCAGGCCGGCTTTCAATTCATGGGCTTTCACCCATCGCATCCGCTACCTCCGATCTCCGCGGCGCCTCAAAACCGGAAGCTAAGTCCTTATTCCAGAATATTTTACCTGTAAGTCCTTGCGACTCAAGATTTTGGCAGGATCGAGCTGGGTCTATGCCTCATAAGCCATTAGAAATCAATATTTTAGAAAGACACGCGAAAAAAATGAGAGGCCTGTCCACTGCGCGAGAGAGCTGAGCGACAAAGCTAAGATCTAAGAGCTTAAGAGCTAATAGCTACGAACTGTTCCCAAAATGAAATCGATCATTGTAGGTACCGCGGGGCATATCGATCACGGAAAAACGGCGCTGGTGAAGGCGTTGACCGGGATTGATGCCGACCGGTTGGAGGAAGAGAAGCGCCGCGGCATCACGATCGACCTGGGCTTCGCGCACATGGATCTGGCGAGCGCGAACGGCGAACCCCTGCACTTGGGATTTGTGGACGTCCCAGGGCACGAGCGTTTTGTGCGCAACATGTTGGCCGGGGTGGGTGGGATCGACCTGGTGCTGCTGGTGATTGCGGCCGACGAGTCGATCAAGCCGCAGACACGCGAGCATTTCGACATTCTGCAATTGCTCGGCGTGCAACGCGGCGTCACGGTTCTCACCAAGTTGGACGCAGTGGATGCGGAGACGCTCGACGTGGTGCGGTTGGAGGTGGAGGAGTTCCTGCGCGGAACATTTTTGGAGGCGCCGCAGTCGCCGATTGTTGCTGTGAGCGCGCTGACCGGCGCTGGGTTGGAAGATCTGAAGCGGGCGATCGTCAGCACGACGGCCGGAGCGCAACCGCGAGATTCCAGCGCACTAGCCCGGCTGCCCGTCGATCGCGTGTTCACCATGAAAGGGTTTGGGACAGTCGTGACCGGAACGCTCATTTCTGGGACGATTCGTCGTGACGAGGAGCTGGAAGTTTTTCCCTCAGGCCGGAAAGTTCGGGTGCGTGGAGTACAGGTGCACGGGCAGCCGGCCGACGCGGCGGTGGCTGGGCAACGAACCGCGCTGAACCTTGCCTGGACCAGCACGGAAGACTTGTCGCGCGGGATGACGCTAGCGCCGCCGGCCACGTATTCCACCACGCGCCGAGTGGATGTGCAGTTGAGCCTGCTTTCAGCCGCGCCGCGCCCTTTGAAGTCCCGGACGCGCGTTCATTTCCATTCGAACACGATGGAGACGGTCGCGGAGATCACCCTGCATGGGGTGAAGCAGCTGGCGCCGGGTTCGCAGGCGTTCGCGCGGTTAAAGCTTCCCGAGGCGGCATTGTTGCTTCCCGGAGACCGGTTCATCCTCCGCCAGTTCTCGCCGGTCGTGACGATCGGCGGCGGGGTTGTGCTAGATTCTGCCCCGATCTCGCGCATGCCTGAACTCGAGAACTTCCTGCAAGTTCTGGCCGCCAGCGCTCCGGAACGTATGTTGGGATCCCGGATTGAAAGGCGCGGTCAAGCCGGAATCACTCTGTCACGGCTCGTGGCTGAAACTGGCTGGGCCAGGAATGTCCTCGAAACTCGACTCGCGCCAGCGCTGCGAGAGCGGAAAGTGTTGCGGATCGGTGATTTGTTCGTGGATGCAGCTGCAGTGGTCCGGACCCAGCAACTCACTGTGAGTTTGGTTGAGACCTTCCACCGGAAAGACCCCCTAGTGGGCGGTATCGCCCGGGAAGCTTTGCGGGAACAGGTGAAAGCGTCCTCAGAAGTCTTCCAGGCAATTCTCGAATTACTATCGCGGGAAAAAAAGATCGAAGTTGCCGGTGATTTGGTCCACCTGCCCGGGCGCGGTGTGGTGATGAAGGACGAGGAAGCTGAGTCAAAGGAGAAGATCGAGGGTGCCTTCGCCGGGGCGGGATTGAAAGTACCAGCGCTCCACGAAGTGATTGCGGGACTAAAAGTCGACAAGATCCGCGCGCAAAAGATTGTCACGCTCTTGTTGCGCGACAAAATGCTGGTCAAAATTTCTGATGAACTCGTCTTTCACCGGAGCGCGCTCGAAGAGTTACGTCGGCTCGTCGCAGCCCAGAAATTGAAATCTCCGAAGATGGATGTGGCGAAGTTCAAGGAACTGACGGGCGTCAGCCGGAAGTATGCCATCCCGTTGCTTGAATATTTGGACAGGGAGCGCGTGACTCGGCGCGTTGGCGACCTACGCGAAATTCTTTAGCCACGGATTTGCACGGATCGACACGGATAAGACAAAGAACTTCCTTATTGATCGGTGGCGATCCGTGGGAATCCGTGGCGAAGAAGTTAGACCTTTTCCTCCGGGAACTCCACTTCCAGTCCCAGCGGGTCAGTGAAGCGATTGGTGAGGTTCGCGAGGCCCGTCAGCAGGTGGATGTCGACGATTTCTGGTTCCGAGAAGTGTTTGCTCAGCAGCTCGAAGTCTCCGTCGGCGACGTCGTGTGGCTTGCGCGTGAGTTTTTCTATGTAGGTGAGTGCGGTGCGCTCTTTCTCGCTGTAGCGCGAATAATCTCCCGCCTTGAGCGCTGCCCAGTCTTCCGCGGTCAGTCCCACCCGCTTTGAGGATGCAACGTGGTGCTGAATGCAGTAGTGGCAGCCGTTGATGAGCGAGACACGGAGGTAGATGAGTTCATAGAGCTTGCGATCCAGGGATCGTCCCACGCTCGCGTAGAAGCTTAGAAAGTTCTTCAGCATCTCCGGGCGGTGCGCCAGCGCTTTCTGAGCGTTCCCAGGCCTGCCGCGCAGCGTCTTTTCGTAGATTTCCTTGACTTCGGCGTTGGCCGATTCCGGACTGATCAGGGTGATACGCGCCATCGAATTCTCCAAGATTGAGAGTGGAACTGATTGTTCCTCATCATCGCAGATCGGATCAGTTTGTGCAGCGGGATGCGCCTTGAAAGCACCGCATAGGAAGAGATACTTGCCATGCCGCCAGTCGACGCTGATCATGCACTGAAACGTGCGAGCTGTCACGTCGACATTGGAGGGGAGTTTATGAAACTGACTTGGGTTGTGATGGCGTTGTTCTGTGCCACATTCTGCACGACAGCGGCCTGGGCCCAAGATAACGAAGCGGGCACGAAGTCGAAAATTGTGGCTCTCGAGCAGTTGTGGAATCAGGCGTATAAATCCGGCGACACCAAAGCGCTGGATTCGATTCTTGACGATGGAATTGTGCTGGTGAATGATGATGGCTCGGTCCAGACCAAGGCTGAATTTTTGGCCAGTGTGAAATCGTCGGCGCCGGACCCTGGTGCGCAGCAGCAACAGGTTGCGCCGGAGTCGTTCAGCGTGCATGTGTACGGAAATGTGGCTATCGCGACTGGCGTGATGAAAGTGAAAGGTGTCGAAGGAGGCAAGCCGTACACACGGCGCGAGCGCTTTGTAGATACCTGGGTGTTTAAGCACGGGACCTGGGTCTGCATTGGCACGGATGCCACGCCTGTTTTGCACTGATCCAAGTTCGACGATCACTGATCCACGACCGAGGAGTGCCCGCCTGCCATGCTTCAGATTCGTCCTGCAACCATCCACGATGCAGCTCTGCTGCGGACCATGATTCGAGAACTCGCGGAGTTTGAGCGTCAACTCGAACTGGTTACCATCCGTGAAGAAGACCTGGCGCGGGATGGATTTGGGGAGAACCCGCGTTTCCGCGCGCTCATCGCCGAGTGGGAGGGGCATCCGGCGGGATATGCCGTCTTTTTTGGATACTATTCAACGTGGGCGGGCCGCGGATTGTTTCTGGAAGACTTGTTTGTGCGGGAGGCATTCCGCAAGCGCGGCATCGGGACGGCGCTACTAGCTGCGGTCGCGCGCATTGCGGTCGACGAGCACTGCTACGGAATACACTGGGAAGTGCTCGACTGGAACGAGAAGGCGATCGAGTTGTACACAAAGATGGGAGCGACCTTTCGGGATCAGTGGCGGCCGGTGCTTCTGATCGATGACGCTCTGCGGCGACTGGCGGAGAAGGCAGTGTGAAGACGAACGGAACGAAGAGTAAGAGCGACCACGCTCCGATTCGCCTGTTTAAGACACAGTCTTCGTGGGCCGCATGGCTCGAGAAGAATCATCGCAAGTCACCGGGCTTGTGGCTGCGGCTGGCGAGGAAGGAATCGGGCTTGCAGTCCGTAAACTACGCTGAAGCTCTAGAGGTGGCTTTGTGCTATGGATGGATCGACGGGCAGAAGCGGGGCGAGAGCCAAGAGGCGTGGCTGCAACGGTTCCTTCCGCGTTCAGCGAAGAGTATCTGGTCGAAGATCAACCGCGATAAAGCATTGGCTTTGATCGCAAGTGGAGCGATGAAGGCGGCGGGGTTGGAGGCGATCGAGGCCGCCAAAAAAGCCGCGAGGTGGGATGCGGCTTATGACTCCCCCAGGGGTGCTACCGTCCCGGAGGATTTTCAGGCGGCATTGAATGCGAGTCCGCGGGCCCTTGAATTCTTTCTGGCGCTGGATGGTGCGAACCGGTATGCCGTGCTGTTTCGCATTCAGACAGTGAAGAAGGCGGAGACGCGAGCCCGGAAAATTCAGGAGTTCATCGAAATGCTGGAGAGGCAAGAACGGATTCACGAGCCGCGGGTAAAGCGCCGAGGAAAGAAATAACAAGAATGGCGACCATCAAGATTATCGGGGCTGGTTTGGCTGGGTCGGAGGCGGCGTGGCAGTGTGTGCAGCGGGGACTCGAAGTCGAACTTTTCGAAATGCGTCCGGTACGCTCGACTCCAGCTCACCAGACCGCGGACTTTGCGGAACTCGTGTGCTCGAACTCGCTGAAGTCGGATAGCGAGAACACGGCGCCGTGGCTGCTGAAGGAAGAGATGCGGCGTTCGGGTTCGCTGCTGCTGCAGATTGCGCGGGAATGTGCGGTCCCGGCTGGACACGCGCTGGCGGTGGACCGGGTAACATTCGCAGCGCGAGTAACGGAAGCGATCTCCCGAGAGCCGCGGATTGTGGTGCGGCGGGAAGAAGTGACGGCGGTCGATGAAGCGGATTGCATCACGATCATCGCCACTGGCCCGCTCACGTCTGAGGCGCTGGCTTCTGAGATTGCTCGGCTTAGCGAAACCGTTGGCAACTCAAACAGCGAGCGGGCGGGGGCGCCCGCTCCACATGGAACCCATCTCTATTTTTACGACTCGATCAGTCCAATCGTGGAGGCTGACTCGATTGACATGGAGCGGGTCTACATGGCGGCGCGGTATGACAAGGGATCGGCAGATTACATCAATTGTCCGATGACGCCGGAAGAATACGGGCGTTTTTACGATGAACTGCTGGCAGCACAGTCCGTAGAAGAGCGCGAGTGGGAGAAGCTGAACTATTTCGAGAGTTGCCTGCCGATAGAGGAGATTGCGCGCCGCGGGCGGGATACGCTTCGCTTCGGTCCGATGAAGCCGGTGGGGCTGATCAATCCGCGCACCGGCAAGATGCCTTACGCGGTGGTGCAGTTGCGGCAGGAGAACCTGCGGGCGGATTCCTACAATCTGGTAGGGTTCCAGAATCATTTGAAGTTCGGTGAGCAGGCGCGGGTGCTGCGGCTTATTCCAGGTCTGGAGAATGCACGGTTTTTGCGCTACGGGCAGATTCACCGCAACACCTACATCAACGCGCCGACCTTGCTGCGTGAGACCTTGCAGATGAAGTTGCATCCGCGGGTTTTCTTCGCCGGACAGATCTGCGGTGTGGAAGGCTACGTGGAGTCGATCGCGACCGGGTTGTTGGCCGGGATGCACGCTGCCGCGCTGGCTTCGGGGATAGAGTTGTCTCCGGCCCCGCGGCCTTCAGCCTTCGGATCGCTTACGAACTACGTTACGCACGCGGATGCCAGGAACTTTCAGCCCGCCAATATTACGTTTGATCTTCTGCCTCCGCTGGAGAAGAAGATCCGCGATCGGAAAGAGCGGCACCGTCTGCAATGTGAGCTGGCGCTCAGAGAGTTCGATCAGTGGCTGAATGCGGTTGGCGCAACAACCGTGAAGTCCTGAGGCGCGAGAACTCCCGCCGAAGGGGTTGCTCGGCCCGACCGGTCTGAGCCGATCGTAATCCTGAGCATCCTCTCAGGCCTCGCTTCGCTTCGGCGGACCGCCGGGGCGGCTGTCCCCACATAGGCTTTTTTCCTGCAACAAAAACCTTCCCGCGTGCGTATGTAATGCTAAGCCGGTCCGGAGGATTACCTTCTCTCCCCGGTTTCGTCCAACCAAGTGTTATGACCGTACGGGATCTCATTTTCGACGTCCTCCGAACGCTCTGGTCGCACAAACTGCGTGCTTTCCTCACCATATTCGGGATTGCCTGGGGGATCGTCTCGATTGTGCTC
>CABECY010000735.1_pt1 | contig 10431 bp, 7 predicted proteins | sample 3422681 | NCBI WGS metagenome assembly CABECY01 (sample SAMEA5534328, study PRJEB31848) | metagenome | biome: tundra; feature: field; material: soil | place: USA | collected 2013-05 | depth 0.15 m
AGGATTTGGTGGACGAAATCTTCCTCGGCCTTGGTCCCGTTCTCTTAGGCGATGGCATCCCCGCCTTCCCGGCCAAGTTCCCGCAACGCAACTTCAAGTTGATCGAGTGCAAGTCCTACTCGAATGGATCGGTCGGGCTCCGCTACGAGCGGATGCGGACCAAGACAAGTCGATAATCCTCGTTGATGAGATAACCGAGGGGTGGCCCATTCAAGCCGTCTTCTGGCTTGAGTGGGGCAGTTCTATCGCCGGACGCATCCCGCTGCGGTTCGCTAGCAGCAGATGAACATGCTCCGGCATGACTACGTACCCATAAACCTGAAGCCTGAAGCTGCACCGTACCCGCTCCAAAGCTGACTCGAAGATTCGACGGCTTTCGTCGGTGGTCAGCAAGCGGAGCCTGACCTGAGCGACTGAGCGCAGCGAAGGAGTCGAATGGGGCGGTGGTAGCAACAGAACGTGACGAAATGACTCTGCCCGCTGTAGTGAAAACGCGTTAGTCCCCATGGCATTAGGAAAATCTAGTTTGTCAGCCGGGGCCGTGTCTGTGACGGATGAACATCCCCACTCAAGCCAAAACCCGGCTTGAGTGGGCTACCCGCCGGGTGGCGTTTACAACGCAGAACGTCAGGTGAGAATTTGATGCCACGCTGTTTGATTCGTCTGCTATTCGTCCTAACTGTTCCCGGTTTTGTTCTCGCACTAGGCCACCAGCACTGCCTCTCGCCGCGTCTGCGGGCGCACCACTTTTGTGCCGCTACCTCCTTCAATGCCCGAATGTCCACCGCCTGTTCGGCCACGATGTGCTTTAGTCTGCCGGTTTTCCTCCTCCAACGCGCGCAGTCGCTTCGCCTCGCTTACTCCCATCCCTCCGAACTTACTCTTCCACCGGTAAGAACACGCCCGCGTGATCCCGTGCCGACGGCACAGTTCCCCGGTTTCCACCCCGGCTTCCGACTCCTTCAGCACGGCGATGATCTGTTCTTCGCTGAATCGACTCTTACGCAAGCCTCCTCCTCTGACCCTGGGCGGGTCATCGTAAATTTGGAGAAGTCACATTTTCAATGGACCAGTTTCTGAGGGACAGGTCATCCTCTGGCAAGGTTCTTCAGTGCGCGATGCGGGGTGCTGAGCGTCAGTTTCATCATTACCGGGAGATTGAGCCATGCTGGTTCCTTGCGCTTCTGTTCTAAGACGCCGCGCATGATCCAGTCCCAAGCGTCGAATATACTCTTCAAGGCTGTCCTGTCTAATCGATTAGAGGTTTTTCTTCCTTGGCAAAATGAGATCTCGAACCTTGCTTTTTGTGCTGTCAGCCGCGATCTTGGCAGTGGCGCGAATATTGTCAGCAATTGCTAAACGTCGAGGGCATCCATTTCTCGAGGCGGCAAACGAACCATCTGTTTGGAGTCCGTATCAACTCCTCATCGCCAGCTTCGTCACGTTGTTTGGAGAGCTTGCGTTTATTCGGTGGATCGCGGTCGAAATTCGTGTCTTTGCATATTTCAAGAATCTGGCGTTACTGCTGTGCTTCGTTGGTTTTGGTTTAGGCTGTGCGTTGGCACGCCGGGCGATTCGCTGGCCGGCTAGCGTGAAGGCGCTCTTGGGATTGCTGCTAGTGGTCAGGTTGCCGTGGCATAGCGCCAGGGCTCTGGAAGGTATTTCTCAGGGACTGGGTGCCGCCGCTGATTTAGAACTCTGGACGACCGCCGGGCTGTGGAACTGGGCCAACTTCCTTTCTGTAGTTCTATTGACGACAATCTTGTTCTTGTTGCTGGTCTGGATTTTCGTTCCGCTGGGACAGGTTGTTGGTCGGCAGATGAACCTCGCCGCAAGACCCCTAGCGGGCTATTCATGGAATCTCTTTGGCAGCCTCTTGGGAATCTTGGTTTTTTTTGTATTGAGCTGGATGATGCTCCAGCCTTGGGTCTGGTTGGGAGTTGTTCTGGCAGGATTCGCTCTACTGCAGGCTACTCCCAAGGATCGGGCGCTTCTGCTGAGTCTACTGCTCCCCACCATCTTGCTGCTCTACGATCCCGCCGGTCGCGACCACTACAGCATTTGGACGCCCTACCAGCAAATCGAGTATTCCCGCAGCTACGCCCAGAATGGCGACTTCGTCCAGGGCGGGCTCAAGGTCAACCACACCGGTTATCAGGCAATTGTCAATCTGTCGGCAGCCTTCTTAGCTCGGCATCCAAAGTTACTGAAGGAGGCAGAGGATGAGAATCCCTACAACGTGCCCTTTCGTTTCGTGGACGCTTCGCCGAGCGTGCTGATCGTAGGGTCTGGAACCGGTAACGACGTCGCGGCGGCTCTCCGACACAACAGCTCTCTGGTCGATGCGGTGGAAATTGACCCCGCCATACTCGCCCTAGGGAAGCGTGAGCATCCCGAGCACCCCTATGATTCGAATGTTGTCTCCACGCATCTAACCGACGCCCGAGCGTTCTTGAAACGGATTCCTCGGCGCTACGACTTGATACTGTTTGGGTTGTTGGATTCACATACACAGCTCTCCGACTACTCCAATATGCGTATAGATAATTTTGTTTACACGATGGAGTCATTCAAGGAGGCCCGGGAGCATTTGAACCCCGGCGGTGTCTTATTCGTAAAGTTCGCTGTGGATCGCCCGTGGATGGGCCGCCGCTTCTCAGAGATGTTGCAGCAGACTTTTGGCAAGCCCCCGCTGGTATTCTATGCCGGGTCCAGCTACACCCCCGCGGCAGTTTGCTTTGCAATCTCCTCGTCTGGAGCGATCGACAGCGTCTTGGAGTCGGATGCCCGTTTGTCTGATTTCGTATTCCGCAATCGTTTCGCAATAGAATCTGACGTAGTTCCCGTCACAACGGATGACTGGCCCTACCTCTATCAGCGCGATAGAAGCATACCTCGTACTTATCTTGCTCTCGGAGTTCTTGTTGTTTTGGTGACGCTGGTCCTTTATTCAAGAATTCCAAAACTTGGTCGGCAGACTCCGTCACTTTTCTACTTCAGCATGGGCGCCGGATTCATGCTTCTGGAGACACAGGTGATCAGTCGCTTAGCCTTATATTTCGGCACGACTTGGCAAGTGAACGGAATCGTCATTTCTGTTTTGTTAACTGCGCTGTTGATTGCGAACCTAGTTGTAGGCCTGTTGCGGAACACTAAGCCGCGGCTCTGGGTTGTTATACCCCTGCTCGCAGGATTGATCGCTGCCGCTTGCGTTCCGTTCAGTCGGATACCGGGCAGGCCTGCCGTTGTGGGGATGCTGCTCGCAGTCGTCTTTTTTATACCTGTAATTTTTGCCGGCTTACTGTTTTCCTTGGAGTTCCGTGAAGAATCATCTCCGAGCGCTGCACTCGGCGCTAATGTGCTTGGAGCCGTGGTCGGTGGCTTGATGGAGAATCTCTCTTTGCTCCTGGGCATGCACGCACTTCTCCCGATTACAATTGGAGTATATTGCGCAGCCGCGATTGCATTGTGTCTCCGCCGCGGCAGATAGTGACGTTCTGCCTTCATCAGGCGGGTGGCCCACTCAAGCCCGGTTTTGCCTTGAGTGGGGATGTCCGCGTGCTGCCGGGTAACCCGCGCGTTTTGCTAAAGGGGCGCGTAGCCGGTCGAGGTCCGATCTCCGCGTCAGAACTTTTCCACAGCCAAAATCGGATTCTCTGTGACATCCAACCTTGACCCTAGCCAGCAAAAGCGCACAATAGTAGCGTGCGCATTTGCACCGCAGAATCGTCCGGTTTAAGCTCCGAGCCCCGGGCCGCAAAGCGGTCCAGCTAAGTCCTCATTCCGGGATATTTTGCGTGTAAGTCATTCTTTGACAATATTTTGCGAAGCACACTGGCGATCTGCATCGCGCAACTCGCTTGGAATCAGGATTTTGCGGAATCCAGTCTGAAAAAATGTTCCCCTTTAGACGGGCAAATGCTCCGCTAAGTCCTTATTCTGGAATATTTTGCATATAAGTTCCTTGTTTTGAAGATTTTGCGCGGAACAGCAGGGATCATAAACCCGTAACTCCTTTAACTGGAATATTTTACGCCGATCGATCAAAAAAAACCTGCATGCGGGCAGGCGGAGGTTGCAGGTTACGCCGAGCGCAACTAAATTAGGTGCGAGAGTTTGGAGCCGAACATGAAAACGCCCGAACCGGTGCAATCTGCCTCCGCAATCATCGACGCCAGGATCAGGGAACTTGGGGACTGGCGCGGGGATATGCTCGCGAGAGTGCGCGAGATCATTCGCGCGGCAGACCCTGAGATCGTCGAAGAGTGGAAGTGGGTCAAGCCGACATCGCCGGGGACTCCCGTCTTTTCCCACGGCGGCATCGTCTGCACGGGAGAGACGCACAAGAGCGTCTTCAAGATGACATTTGCCAAGGGAGCTGCGTTGAAGGACCCTAAACGTCTATTCAACTCCAGCCTCGACGGCAACGTCAGGCGCGCCATCGACCTTCACGAGGCGACCAGATCAATGAGGCGGCCTTGAAGGATCTCATCCGCGCTGCCGTGGCGCTCAATCTCAAGGGCAAGAACCAAACGAAGCCCAAGCCGAAGTCCAAGCCGAAGCCCCGGCGACCGAGCAGCAGGTAACATCCCCACCCCTTCGACAAACTCAGGGCAGGTTCTAAATTTCGCAAAGAACGCGAAATTTAGAATGAGGCACCCGGCATCCTATTCAGGCCCGGCGCCAGATGCGGTCGTGTCTCCACGTGTGAATCGGGACGGTTGAGGGCGGTACCCGTTACGAGTTCGCAGCTTGTATTTCTTGAGTTGATCGCCTACGAGCCTCACTGTGATGGCTCGCCAGCCGGTGTTGGCATTGGGCTTCGGGTAGTAGCTCAGCGAGTAGAGATGTGCCAAATCGTCGCGGACGGACGCGAATGCCCGGTGTTCGTCTTTCCAGTCTTTGGCGAAGTAGGCTTTGCCACCCGTGGCGGCGGTCATTCGATCAAAGACCGCGGTGGATACCGGTTCCAATCTTGCTTTCTGTGTGCTGATCATGTAGATGGAAACTCCGGCCGACTGGGCAAATTCAGCGACGTCCTCGGGTGGTACTACGCTGGAATTGTCCGGCCCGTTCGAGAACACCACTACGACTTTCCTGCCCGTATTTTGAGCCGCGTCTTTCAGCGTCAGCAGGAGCGCGTTGTAAAGCGCTGCCTCATCTCCTGCCACAGTCGAGCGCACGGCCTGCACGACTTGGGTACGGTCGGCAGTAAGGGGTGCGACGCGAGACAGATCGCGGCTGTAGGAATAGAGCGCGATCCTGTCCGCGGTTTCGAGCGATCGAATGAACTCGGTGATCGCGTCTTGCGCAAACACGAAACCACGGTACATGTAGTTGCTGGTGTCAAACAGGACGAACACATTAGATCCTCTGACCTGAGCATCGAATGTCGACGCGCCGTCAGTAGACCGGTCGTCCAGGTCACCGGACGATGCTGACGAATCCTGTTCTGCCAATTCTCTGAGACTGCGGGCCGGTTCATTGCCCTCCGCAAAGGTCGCTGTCTTTTCCAGAATTCCATCCTCAGAGATGGCAAAATCTTTCGGGCGGAGTCCTGTAATGTACCGTCCATTCTTGTCCGTCACTGCCACGTTGAGCTGGACCATGTTCACCACAACGTGAAAGTCCGGGCTCTCCTGAGCCTCCATGTCTGGTACATCTCCTAGAGCGAACCCCAGCGGAATGAGAATCAACGGAAGTAATTTCCTTATCATAGTTTCAAGGTTCCTACTCTGCGGCTCGCGTGGGGCCGCTGAATTGCAAAACTGGTGCTCGATCGCAACGCACACCTCAAGGCCGAGCGGCGCCTCTTTTCAGCGGCGTCAACTTGCCCTCTTGGAACTCGGCTCCCGTTTCATGCATCGCCCGAAGGAGTTCCGGCCAATCCTCAAAGTCAGTCGCGAAAATCTTCTCCACCAACTTTCGAGTCAGCTGCGGCACGAAGTGGTTCAACATGACGGGCGAGTATCCTCCTTCATCGGCCAGGCGCGCCCAGTACAAATTCGGAGAGTCCCAGGATTCCGCCAGAAAACGGCTGGAATACCCAGCGAGTGGTGGCATGGGCATCATGTTCAGGAGTTCGGGACCGTAGTTCTGAGCCAGACTGGGATGCGGCGTGCCGAAATCACGCGACAAGCGATTCCAGTCAGCCTGTTCGGGGTGCAGCCGACACAGCTCTTCAAGTTCCTGAGTGGCAGTTCCACCCACACCCGGTTGTGCCGGATACTGTCGCCGAAACTCCGCCGCCAGATAGAAGGTGTCCGCTGGCATCATTTGAGGAAGCATTTCTGACACGCGACCCGCGCGCAGAGCCTCCTCGACCTGTCTTGATCGCTGCGGAAGTAACCGAGCCGACAGAATAATCAAGACCTTGTTTCGCAATACCTCGTCCTTTGCCGAAGCGGTCAGGAGTTCTTCGCCACTGCGCTGATAGAGAGCGATGGCATGAAGCTCCAGTGGGCTGACGTCCCACCAGCGGGGAATGGTCGCGCTGGCCAGCAGTTCCGGCGTCAACTCCTTCCAGATAAGCGCCTGAACACTGTCCGGCGAAATGAAATCCTGTTCAAGATCGGCCAAGGCGTAGGGGAGATCGGCAAGCGAGCCGACGAAATGGGCGCCTCCGCCCGCCGGAGAACCCTGGCCCAGGAGTTCCGGAGCCTGCCAGAGTGTCTTCATTCCACCGACCGTCTCTCCGGCAAAGTCATGGGAGCGGACGAAGAGCGGATTATTGTGCAGCGCCTGCGCACCCGGCGGCTCGTAGTATGCATAGTTCAAGCCAACGAGAGTATCTCTGAGAAACGATGCGAGCTCACCGCGCGCCTCGTCAATTTGCGCCGGTGAAGCTGTCGGCGACTTGAGGACTTTAGGTATGTCGGCCCGCATTTCGACATCGGTGTGATGATTGTTGTAGATTCCTGCCGCCCATTCTGATCTCTCGCCGTTCGTGAAGATTGGCCGTGGCATCTCAAATTCTCTGGTCTGGCCAGCCAATTGGATCAAGTACCCGGCCGGCTGTTTCCCATGCGCCTTTTCGGCCAATGCATCCCCCAGCGTCAACAGTGTGTCGAGCGAGACTAGTCTCTGGTCGTCCAGCACGGAGCGGATCCTGGTGGCGAGTTCGCGATGAATCTGCTTTCCCTCTGCAGTATTCTGCCGAGGACCCGCCAGCAGTTCGATGATTTCGTCCTGCGAAGGTCGAGCCTTGGTCGAGTACCGGAATAGCTCGGCCACGGACGTTCGCCCTGAGTCGTACAGTTGGGCGGCTGATCGAATCGTGGCGAAAGGACTGATCACGTGCTGAAACGACTCGTCCAGGTGCGCGTTTGAAATTTGTCCCTGTCGGGCCAGAATCTGCCAGATTCCTACGCTAGCCTGAAAGGTGCCGAACGCGTTTCCGCGCACAGCCATGGGCACCTTGTTCAGTCCTTGAGCGACGTCAAGAAACAGCGCGATCGACTGGTCGCTTAATTCCGGAAACTCGGAAAAGATTCGGTACTGATCGCTGAATTCCTCGAACTTCCGTGCCAGCAAGCGGACCGTCTCAGCTGACAGGCGATTTCCCGAAGATCGTCTATGGTCAATTTCACTGATCGCCATGTACATCTGCAGCGGGCCGATGTCGGTGGGTAGCCGTGAATAGGCGAACATCATTTGTACAAGCTGATCCGGACCGGTCAGGTTGGAAGCTTGTTTTCCCACTTTGCGAGCAAGGCTCGAACTGTGCCATTGGAGAAGGATGTCCTTCCAAAGATCCAGACCCCCGGGTACGATCGGCTCACCGTTGTCCTCAAACTGAAGTCGACTGACAAGAAGCAATAGCGCAGGATTCGGTCGAAAGGAACCTCTTGTGGCGGGCGAGGATGGATCAGGGACGCGTAGTCCCGCGTAAAAGGGCCGCAGTCGGTGCGGGTCGGTAAAATAGGCCTGCCGAATTCCATTCACTCGTGAAAGCACGTCGAAATAGGCGGCCAGCCAACCCTTGTCCCTGGCAAGTAACTTCGAGACAAACGCGGCGGGCAACGCCGGGCTCGCTCCAACCAGGTCCTTCCATGCAGCGTCCGCGGGCGCTCCACCGGGTACGTTGACTCGGCCCGCGCTGACGCAGAGGCCCCTTCCATAAAAATCAAGGACCGCGGCGTAGGGAAGCAACTTCCCGAGCCCAATCGATTGCCGCAAATAGGTCCTGGTTTCGGGGTCGAGCCGAGAGAGGGCCCAATACAGGCGCGCGACTGCTGGGTCGGTCAGGATCGTGTCGAGCAAGTCTCTGCTGTTTTCTTTGTAGTTCTTCGCGCTCGCCGTGGTCCAATCACCTTCGGCAAAGATTACTGGTAAGGGGGAAGAGAGGAACGGGTACTCGAAGGGTTTCCCCCCTTGCAGCGTCCGCTCCAGTTCGGGAAGAGGAAATCCAGAATCGATGGCCAGGAAAGCCCTTTCGGGATCTGCCGTCTGCAAGGATGTTCCAGGACTACCGCAATCTGACCGGGCTCGATAACCGAGGATTTGCAGTAGAGGTTTCGCATCGTCACAATTGGTGACACGAATCACCATCCCACTGCCAGCGGCCAAAGCCGCCAGTTCCCGGGCCTGTACGACGTATCGCCGCAGCAGGATCAAGAACTCAGTGGGGTGAGCGATCTCATAGCCCTCGATGAACACATTTCTGCTCAGCAACGGCAGAACTTCGTCAGGCGCGATCTTTTGGCTGATCCCGGCCATCCGAAGAAAGGATCGCTGCGGGCCTGGGATTACGGCCTGCGGTTGAGCCGAGAGTGTCCCGTTTTCTGAAGACAGGGCGACGGCCGAGTTGGAATGCGTCGAATCAACGGCCGGGGGCAGTTCACTGCTACCTGCGAACAAATCGCAGTGCAAGAGAGAAAGCACGATCAAGGCGGACAGGCAAACAGGAGGTTTCACGGCTGGATTCCCCTCGGAGCGTGCGAGACTTCACGTTACCTGGAATCTACTGAGGAAGGCAGGGGATGTCTTCCATTCGCGAGACCGAAATGTCGAACTAGGTTTGGTGAAACCGCGCTTTGCTCCAGAATTTCGATGTGGGCAAAATACCTCATATTTCGCGATGATCCAAGCTGTTTTTTTGGATTTCTTGAGAATCGGGCCTCCGGAGCAAAATAGTGCCCGGACACCCTTGGTCCGTCAAAACCGATGAGTCCGTGAAAAGTCACCATTCCGAATGGTTTATCGGCATAGTAGGAGCTATCCAGAATCGGAGTTTACGGAAACTCAATTCGTGGATTTTGGCAACCAGCGTTGCTGCCGAGTTTGCAATTCTACGCAAACAAATAGAAGTTTCGTGAGACGAAGTTAGGAGCCAGGAACGCCGAGCGTCCCGCGAATCACGGTGACTGATGCCGCGGGCAGGTTATATTTCGTGCCTTGCCCAGCATTTAGCGTTGATGTGGCGGTCGGACCATCGGGCTCAGCGTGACCCTTTTTTCGATCCGGATGCCACTGGTATTGCTCCCTTCCGAATGTGATCATCGTGACCCTTCCCGCGAACGAAGTGTCCCGATTGGCATCGGAATCGTGGAATGTAACCTCCACTGGATGGGAATGATCGTGGTCCTTGTTGACGAGCAAAAGGGACCATTGACCGTCGGGGCGGTGGAGAGCATAAGCCGTCACGAGCACGTGACCCTGGGAATCTTTCAGGTCGCTCACAGCGCGATAGAGAAGATGTTCCGCATCTTTCGGCTGGGCCCATTCCTGAGTGAGGAGCCTGGCGGCAAAAAACTGCGATGTCGGCTGCAGGATCTGATACTGATCATCGACCATGAACAGGTGATACGTTCCCCAACTGTTCGGGCAGATGGGATGAGGCGGAGAATAGGACAAGTCATGGTAATAGTGGGTGGATTGGCCTCCGGCAGTGAGAAATCCGGCGAAGGAATCAGCGAGCCAAAGCGCGCCAAAGATCTCGACCGAAGCCTCGCCGCCATGCGCGTTGGTTTCGGTATCAAGGAGGGGAACGCCTGCCGGCAATCCGTCGTCGCGCCAGACTTGCATAATGTGGGTGATCAGCTCAGGCTCCTGATACAGGTTTTCCCACGGCGTTTCGCAACCATCGTAGGGATAGTGTTCGAACGACATGAACGACAGATCCTGCAGCCGATTGTGCGTTTTGAGGTAATCGAGAAACCGTCCGAACCATGAAGTACGCCCGTGCGTGTCGGGCCAGACTTGAATGTCCTCGGTGACTCCTTGAAATGACGGCCCTCCGAGTTTGAAGTTTGCGTCGACGCGATGAAGCGCGTTTGCGAACTGTAAATAGAGAGCTCCGTAGTCCTCGGGCAGCATGTACTGGCCGTCTGCCTCTTCACCCATTTCGATGTACGAAACCCGATAGCCCCGCTTCTTGATATAGCTCATCTGCGCGGCCGCATCTTCCGGCGTGCTGTAGAGCAGGGCCAC
>CABECY010000760.1_pt1 | contig 10301 bp, 7 predicted proteins | sample 3422681 | NCBI WGS metagenome assembly CABECY01 (sample SAMEA5534328, study PRJEB31848) | metagenome | biome: tundra; feature: field; material: soil | place: USA | collected 2013-05 | depth 0.15 m
GTCTGAAACTGGCTATTGGCCGCGCCCTTATGGCAGGAGTCGCAGTCGACTGCGGCGTGCGCCCCGGTCAGCGGGAACCTGTTATTGTGCTGCTGGATCTGTTGAATCGAAACCTGCCAGCCGCGCACCGTGTGGCACTGCTCGCAATTCGCTCCCAGTTGCCGCTTATGAATATCAGCGTGGCAGTCCTGACATCGCTGTCCGACGTTGGAGAACACGGGCTTCACGTGGCATTGAATGCAGGCCACGGACTGGTGCATGCCGCGCAGCGGGTATCGCGTCTGATTGTGATCGAATTCAGGAACCGCACGGATCGGTTTCCATCCGGCAGCGGTATGACAGTTTTGACAAGGAACGTTCAAATTTCCGTGCGGACTGTGCGTGCCAGTTGAGGCCTGCGCGTGCGCGCTTCCCGAAAGTCCGGAAAGCGACAACAGCAGCACTGTCATCAGATTGAGTACGCCCCCCGATGCCGACATGACTTGCCCCTTGCGTTGGCCCCGCACTGCATTAGAAAAAATAACGATATGAGGATTTATGACGAGTGATGCAATTTTCTGTCCACATAGAGTAGCGATCCAAATGCTCACTTCGAAAGTTACGCAAGGCCCTGTTCCGAGCCGCGATCGGTTCATTGTCCGGATTACCATCGAGTGCAGTATTACTTTGAGTCAAGTGTAACTTCTGCGCATTGCCCTGAACTTTTTGCTTTGGATTAAAGGCGTTCAGAAAACTGAACCGCGTACAAAAAACAGAGCGAGCATTGGTCACGCTCGCAACTACGTCTTAGAGATATACCCGGAGATCTCTGGAAAAACTGGAAGGTTGTACAACTTCACGCGCCTAGAAGTGCGCGTTTCACCGGTCAACGTCCGGTTTTCTTACCTGTAGGCACGGGATTCGTGGGCCCGTGACAGGCGGCGCAGTCCTTCGGCGTGGGCTTGTAGAAGAGTACGGTCTTGGCGGCAATCACTTTGGTCAGCTTGTGGCATTCAGCACAGCGCACGTTCTGGTGCGCACCGCGCAAGGGGAACGTCGTTCGCTTTTCATGGTCAAAGAGCGACGGCTTCCACTTCATGCTGGTGTGGCACTCGGCGCAGCGTGTGATGTCATCTTTAGCGAACTGCTTTCCGTGGATGTCCTGGTGGCAGTCCTCGCACTGGCTGGGCGCGGCCTTGAAGTCTACGTTCATCAGTTTGGTTTCAAGGTTCGGCGGCTTATGGCAGTCGATGCACGCGGTCGCACGGTGCGCCCCGAGCAAAGCAAACTTTGTCTTGGAGTGGTCGAAGCCTGAGAGCTCTTTCCACGATTTGGTAGCGTGGCAAGCCTCGCATCCCGCCACTGAACCGTCGGCCCGCGCCTGCTGCATGCGCTCCTTGAACTGTCCTTCGTGGGGATCATTGTGGCAACTGGTGCAGTTCAGACTCTTCCAGTGATAAATCACGGCCGGCTGCGGATGGAACTCCGCTGATTCCTTGTGACAGTCGGCGCATGGTACCGCGATATGCCCGCCTGTCAGCACAAAGTGCGTCTCCTTGTGTTTCGCAAGGCTGAAAGTCGAAGGCTTGTAACCCTCAAGATTGTGGCAGCGGTCGCAAGCGTTGAAGTAAGGAGCCGCGGAAAACTGCGCTGCATGCTTGTCGGCGTGACAGTCGGTGCAGCGCTCGAACTTAACCTTGAACAGCGTGTCCTTCCCTTTCGGGAGATGGCACTGCGCGCACTCCAGTCGCGCATGCCCGCCCTGCAACGGATATGCGCTCAAGGCGTGTTCCTTCACCGTAAAGGTCGAGGGCTTCCATCCCTTCACGGTGTGGCAGGAAGCGCACTCCCCGCCGTCCGGACGCTTGGCGAGCTGCCCGCCGTGCGGATCGGGCTTGTGGCAGTCCATGCACTTCTGGAACACCAGCGGCTTCTTGAAGTCTCCGCCCGCGTGGCACTGTGCGCAATCGACGCTGGCGTGCTTGCCTTCCAGAGGGAATTTAGTCTTGGAGTGGTCGAAGCGTTCGTTGACCGCCTGCAAAGAAATCTTCTTCCATCCGCTTGTGCTGTGGCATGACTGACAGCCCTGCGGGAAGCTCCCGTGATGGGGGTCTTTGTGGCAATCGGAGCACTGGTTGAACGGAATACCCACGTACTGCGGCTTGCCGTCCGCCCCGTTCGTGTGGCACTTGGCGCATTGCACCTGGATGTGCAGGCCGGTCAGGGGATAGCGCGTCTTGGAGTGATCGAACTGGGATTGCCCGGACTGGCTGACATTGATGGTCTTCCAGTCCACGAAATTGTGGCATTGCAGGCAGCTTGGACCGAGGCGTCCCTTGTGCTGGTCTTCGTGGCAACTGATGCAACCGGTCGACAGCCCCAAATAGGTCCGGCTGGGATCTTTGATTTTGATGGACGCACGTTCCTGCGGTGAGATGCGGGAGGGATTGTGGCACTTATTGCAGGTTAAGCCTTGGTGCTTGCCTTCCAGCAGGTATCCCGTTTCTTTGTGATTGAAAGTCTTGATGTCCCACTTGATCAGCGGGAAGTCTTCCCCGTTGTGCTCCGAGTGGCATCGGGCGCATTCCTGGCTGGAGCCGGCAAGAATGTTGTAGGTGGCGTGTAGCCCCTTGCGCGCAGAAAGCCGGGTAGCGATCTCGGTGTGACAGTCCAGACACTTGAGCGCCGCCTGCCCGCCAAATTTGTGGCAACTGGCGCAGTTGGTGGATCCGTTCAGCGATTGGTGCGGCCGCGACAGTGGTCCGGGAGAAATTTGTGCCGAGGCCACAGGCAGGGACAAAACCAAATACGCCAGCGCGAAAAATACCGAGATGCTCAGTGATAAGGTGCGCACGAGGCTCTTCCAGCAGCACCGTGCAGCCAGGTTCTCAGACATTGCCTGAAGTCTTGCTCTCTCTGTCTTGCCCCGCACCGAGCCCTCGCGGACATCCAACCGCACGTTCGTAACCACTGATAATGGTTCGCAGTCTAGTTGTCGGTGACGGAACGCACTAGTTACCAGGAGTACACTCGAGAGCAAGCATTTGGTTCAACGCCGTCCCGGTCAAGTTGGCCATCCCCGCAGGAGCCATCTTTCTGATATATGCAAAATCCAGCCCGGCAGACCTCAGCCCAAACATGTCGTCGCTCGTGTCCTCGGAGGACACCAGTACAGATTCCTGAACGAAGCGCCGAAAGCTTTTTGTACAGGTTGACCAGGAACCTGCTGATTGGACCGCGGACTCCGCGTCGCGTGGATGTGCGGGTTCTGGTCGCGACTCATCGCAATCTCGAACAGAGAGTGAAGGAAGGAATTTTTCGCGAGGATTTATTCTACCGGCTGGCAGTGGTTCCCATTCACATTCCCCCATTGCGCGATCGGCGCGACGACATCAGCGGCCTGAGCGACGTCTTTTGCCACCAGGTCGCGACCGAACTGAAAATGCCGCGTCGGCGACTGACTCCGGAAGCCCTGGAGAAGCTCCAGCAATATCGCTTCCCGGGAAACCTCCGCGAGTTGAGGAATCTGATCGAGCGCGCCTACATTCTGACCAGCAATCAGGAGATCGGCGCCGACGATCTGCCTCTCGCGCAAAAAGAGGCCGTACCCGCCAATGGGAATGGATCTCTCCCCGCTGGGCTTTCGATTCCCTTTGCGCCCTCCTTCGACCTCACCGGAGTTCTGGAGAGCGCCGAAAAAGAACTGATCGTCCGCACCCTGAATTCCACGAACGGAGCGCAAGCCGAAGCCGCACGCCGCATGGGACTCTCCCGGAGCGCGCTGGCCTACAAGCTCACCAAGTATGGAATCCGTTCGACGGACTAGCGCCGAGCTTGCGGAAAAGAAAAAACGCCCGCCGAACGAGCGGGCGTTTCTGCTTCTTGTGATTCGCTGCTCGCTATAGCGCGGCCAGTATCTTACGCCGGAGCGCTCCGGCAAAAGCAAATGCGCCGGTCCCGAACAACGCGAGCGTCGAGGGCTCCGGGACCGAGGCCACAGTCGTATCGCCACCAGAGATCGTGGTCGATCCGTTGAAGAATCCCTTCCCGGTGTTGATCGTTAACTGCACGGTCACCCCGTTCACGCTCATTCCACCCATCATTCCGGTGACCACTCCTGTGAGGGTGTAGTTGTGGGTTGAGTTGGCCAGTGTGGTAAGGGTCCACGTGACCGTTCCCGAGAATGTTCCCGCGAACAAAGTGCCGCTTGGAAGTCCGCCCGTACCGTTGCCGTCAATGGTGAAAATCCCACCCGGCGCGAAGGTTGCTCCCATCTGCAACGACCCGCCGGACAGAGCGCCGGTGGTGAATGTTACGGTACCCAAGTTGCCGGTGATTAATCCGCCACCGTTGTATCCGCTAACGGCGACCAAAGTCGATCCAGTGAGTGAGAGGCCTGCACTCGTTCCAGAGAGTGTTCCGCCACCGTTGCTAAAGTCGGTGCCGCTGTTGGCGAAAGACAGGCTGGGCAGCGTCAGGCATAAAAGCAAGAACAAGGCAGGTACTACAAACTTGCTAGACAAGCGCATTGCAAACTCCTAGACGAGGGGATGAGGATCCCAAGACAAAAAGACAAGACGTAGCGGCTGCAAACCCGTACAGCTTAGGGCAAACGACAGAACAAGGTCCATACAGAGATTCCCGTACCTGCGCAGGGTTGAAACCTTAAGGACAGCGCCGCGAGACGGGCTTTCAGGGACTCCAAGAAGAGGATTTCGGGGACTCTTAGCGAATTCCTGCGCGGTACCTTTTTCGGCTTGCAATTGCGCTTCCGTCGCGTATTTTGACACCAATTTGAAATTGTAAAAAAAATGTCAAAAACAGCCGTTCCGTGCCTACTTTGCGGTCAAACCGTTGTAAGCTTCAGAGGTCGAGCCACTTCCGGTGGGGCGATTCGAGGGAACCGGAAGCTCTCCCCCCGATCACAGGACAATTCTTACTTATGGGGAACCTTGCTACGCCACTCAGCACCGTGAGAACCGTCAATCCAGCTGCTTCCACCAAGCCAGCCGGCCGCATCCTCGTCGTTGAAGACGATCCAGCGGTGCAGAAGGCCCTTCGCCGCCTATTCGAGACCGAGGGCTATGCCGTAGAAACGCAGTCCGATGGCAGGTCCGCGCTCGATAGTTTCCAGTCCTCGGCGCCGGCTGCGGTTGTCCTGGATTTGCGCCTTCCCAAGGTCTCCGGCCGGGACGTGTGTAAAGAGATCAAGGCAATGGCCCCCACGTTGCCGATTATCGTGCTCAGCGCTGCCAGCGACGTCTCCGACAAAGTCTTATTGCTGGAGTTGGGCGCGGATGACTATGTCACCAAGCCCTTCAGCCCTCGGGAACTGTTGGCCCGTGTGCGCGCCGCACTGCGCCACACCGCGCGCACGCCCGATGCGCAGGTCGCGAGTTTCGACGACATCACCGCCGACTTCAAGAAGATGGAAGTGAAGCGGGACGGCAGGGTCGTGGTTTTGACGGCCCAGGAGTTTAAGACCTTCCAGTTTCTGGTGCAGAACGCCGACCGGGTCATCAGCCGCGACGAACTTCTGAACGAAGTGTGGGGCTACCAGAACTATCCCTCGACACGCACCGTCGACAACCATATTCTCAAGCTTCGCCAGAAATTGGAGAAAGACCCGTCCAGCCCGGTACATTTCCGCACGGTACACGGAATGGGATACAAGTTCATCCGCTAATTCCGTGAACCTGTCTACTGAACCCGCGCCTCATTCTGCTCAGGCCAATTTAACGACCGAGTCCGCCGGACTGCCACGCCTTCGCCTGCGCACCCGCTTCCTGCTCTCGATGCTGCTGATCACCACCGGCCTGACGACCACCAGCCTGCTTCTGGTGCAACGCAGCATTCGCAGCAACGTCCGGCAAAGTATTGCGGTCAACCTGCGTAATTCGGTCGCGGCTTTCCAGGACTTTCGGCATGAGCGCGAAACCATGCTGACCAGCGATGTGGCGCTACTGGCCGACCTTCCTATTACTCGCGCTATCATGACCGCTCCCCATCCGGCGACCATCCAGGATGCGTCGCAAGACGTATGGCAACATGCACGCAGTAGCAGCGATCTGTTTGTGCTGGTGGATCGCAGCGGTCAAGTCGTCGCACTGCACACCAAGACTCCCGGATTCACCAAGGAAGCGGCCGAAAAGTATTTTCAGGAATCCTTCGATGAGGACCGGGGAGAATCCAGCCACTGGTGGTTGGGAGAGCATCACCTCTACCAGACCTTTATCGAGCCTATCTACCGCGGTTCGCGCACCGACGGAACGCTGCTTGGCTTCCTCGTCATCGGATATGAAATCAACGACCGCCTGGCAGAGGAAGTCAGTAAGGTGGCCGGCAGCCAGGTGGCGTTTTCGTGCGGAAGTGAAATCGTAGGCACGACCTTGATGCCGGCGCAGACCGAAGGCGGGAACATTCAGAACTTGATCGCCGGCTCGGTCCACGACGACCCCCGTGATATCGAGATTGGCAGCGAACGCTTCCTGGCGACTTCCCTCCAATTGTCTGGCTCTCGAGAGACGTCGGTTCGACTGAGTGTGCTGGGCTCTTACGACCAGGCTACGAAGTTTGTCGACCAACTGAATCGCTATCTGCTCCTCCTCGGCTTCGCCGCGATTCTCGTAGGCAGCGGACTGGTCTTCTTCATCTCGCACACGTTCACGCGGCCACTGGGAAGTTTGGTGGCGGGCGTGCGGGCCCTCGAAGGCGGCGACTTCCATCATCCTCTCGATCCACGTGGCGGCGACGAAGTGGCCGAACTCACCCGCACCTTCGATCGCATGCGCGCCAGTCTGCTCAAGACCCAGCGCGACCTGCTGGAATCCGAGCAGTTGGCCACCATCGGACGCATGGCCAGCTCGATTTCCCACGATCTGCGTCATTCGCTGGCGGCCATCGTCGCCAACTCTGAGTTCCTTTGCGACAGTCACCTCACTCCTGCGCAGCGCGAGGAGTTGTATCAGGAAGTTCGTTCGGGCGTGAATCTGATGACCGACCTCATCGATTCCCTGCTCGAATTCGCCCGCACCCGCGAATCGCTGACTCCCGCATACGCCAATGTCGCGGAAACCATCCAGCGCTCCGTGCAGGCCGTTCGTCTGCATCCCCGACATCACAATCGCTCCATCGATGTGATGTGCGGCGTCCAGCTTTCGGGATGGTTCGACCAGCGCAAGTTAGAACGTGCGTTGTACAACCTGCTGTTGAATGCATGCGAGGCCGCGCCTCCCCTGGGAGGCACGGTGGAAATCACCGCCGCGGAAGTCGCGGGTTCGATCACGATTTCAGTCGCCGATGACGGTCCCGGCATCGCCGAATCCATTCGCGAGCGGCTGTTTCATCCCTTTGTGAGCTATGGCAAAGAGAATGGCACTGGATTGGGACTGGCCGTCGTGCAGAAAATCGTTCAAGATCACGGGGGCGAGATTGTTGTTGAACGTACTCAAGGCAGAACGGTTTTCCGGATTGTGCTGCCCGGGCGCGTGCAGGATGCCCCTCGTGACGCCAGCGACAGCGGCGCGGAAATACCTTCATTTGTCCCCGTGCAGCGGGATGATGCCAGACAGAATTCCATTTCTCATCCGGGCCGGTAGGCGCGATTCCTCGTTTCACCAAGTGCCTCAATCCCTGGATGGTGTAGGAGGACGGTGTGAAAAAGACCCCTGCGCTTCGCGCTACCGCTCTGACAGTAGCTGCCTTCGTCTTGTTCAACCCGCTGGCCCGCGCACAGGCAGCACCCGCTGACGCCTCGCCAGCAACGGGTGAGACCGCAAGCGCCGTTCGAGACCTGCGGGATCAGGTGCGTCAACTCCGAAGTCTGGTAGATCAGATGCGCGCCGAAAATGCCCAGTCCCGCGCCGAGATGCACCAGTTGCGCCAGGACCTGCAATCCACGCGCGCGCTGCTGGAACGGCCTGCGCCCACCGGTGGCGCCCCTGAGGTGGCGGCGAGCAGCGCCCCGGGAACGACCAGCACATCGCCAGACCAAGGCTCGGCTCCACTTGAAGAACGCGTGCAGAAGCTGGAAGAATCCACTTCGCTGATCGGCTCGAAAATCGATGAACAGTACCAGACCAAAGTCGAGAGTGCTTCCAAGTATCGGGCGCGGCTTCACGGCATCGTCCTGATGAATGCGTTCCGCAATGTAGGCGGCTCCGACAATCAGGACTTCCCAAGCTATGCCATGTCAGTCCCGACCGGCTGGTCCACGGTTAACGTCGGCGCAACGCTCCGCCAGTCGGAAATCGGTTTCGAAATTTTTGGACCGAACATCGCCGGGGCGAAGACATCCGCCGATGTTCAACTCGACTTCGCTGGAGGTTTCCCCGCAACCGGCAACGGTGTGAACTTCGGAATCGTCCGCCTGCAGACTGCCAACATGCGATTCGATTGGGAGAGCACTTCCGTCGTGGCAGGCCAGGATTCCTTGTTCATCTCTCCTCTCTCGCCCACGTCGTTCGCCTCATTGGCCACGCCCGCCTTCGCCTTTGCCGGAAACCTTTGGGGTTGGACGCCACAATTGCGAGTCGAGCACCGCTTCTTGCTCTCTGACCAGCAAACCGTGACCGTGCAAGCGGGAGTGCTGGACAACCTCGATTGGGAGAATCCCCCTGATTCGTTCTACCGTTGGGCGCAGGCCGGAGAAATGTCCGGACAGCCTGCCTACGCGGTGCGCACTGCGTGGTCGCGCCCGGTGCGGGAACATCCACTCAGCCTCGGCGTCGCCGGCTACTATGGCCGCCAGGACTGGACTTGGGGACGCAACGTCGACGCCTGGGCCGGAATGGCAGACTGGCAGATTCCCATTCTCCCGCGACTGGGTCTCTCCGGTGAGTTTTATCGCGGCCGCGGCATTGGCGGGCTCGGCGGCGCGATCGGAACATCCATTGTGTACGGCGGCGATCCGAATGTGCCCTTCACTCCTATCCGCGGCGTCGACACTGCAGGCGGATGGAGCCAGCTCAAATTTCAATTGACTCCCAAGATTGAGTTGAACGGCGCCATCTCCCTGGACGATGCATTGACCGGCAACATTCGCGGCTTCGCCACCGACCAGAACAACTTTGGCGAGATTATCGGGCGCAATCGCGGCGCCTTGGGGAACGTTGTCTTTCGTCCTCGCTCCGACCTCGTGCTCTCGGCGGAGTTCAGACGATTGCTTACCTTCCCCGTCTATAGCAGCAGCAGCACACTCAATCAGGTGAATCTATCCGTGGGGATCTTGTTTTGAAGACTCGCTCGATCAATTGCGGAACGTTGGTCTTTGCGGTGCTGGCAGTCGTTGTGTATGCGCCGGCACAGCAAATACTCAGGGGGCATGTGCAACTGACCCGCAATGGTCATCCGATGACGAACGCCTCGAAAGCGGTCATCTGGCTGACTCCGATAGGCGCAACGGTTGAGCCTCCACGCCAGGAATCGTCCCAGATTCCACAACTGGTGCAGAAGAACAAAAGCTTTCACCCTTCGCTGCTCGTGATCCCGGTGGGCGGCAAAGTGGAATTTCCCAACCACGATCCGTTCTTCCATAATGTGTTTTCCCTGTTCGAGGGAAAGCGTTTCGATCTTGGACTCTACGAAAGTGGAACCACGCGCTTCGTTCAGTTCGACAAGCCGGGAGTCTCTTTCATCTTCTGCAACATTCACGAGCAGATGAGCGCCGTGGTCATCGCCCTCGCAACGCCCTACTACGCCATTTCCGACGCGCGCGGAGACGTCACGATCCCCAACGTTCCGCCGGGCCGCTATCAGCTGCAGGTTTTCCACTCTTCAGTCGCTCCCGATGCGCTGCGCGCCATGCACCGCGAGGTTACGATCGCTCCTGGAGACACCTCGCTTGGAACCTTCACTCTGACGGAGACCGACCTCACGGTCGCGCACAAGAACAAATACGGACGCGACTACGATCGCCCCGACCCCGACAGCCCCGCGTACGCAAGGCCCTAGGAGGTCGCGGAAAAACTACAAATGCGTGCGCTACCGTGGAAGAGCGGCCCTTCAGGGCCGCGTAAGGCATGTGGAATCAGTGAGGGCTTCAGCCCCTGTGGTCGCTTGTTCGCTGATGGACATGTTTTTCCGCAACCTCCTAGAGCACGATTCAACGTTTCAAGGTTTCAATGTCTCAAGGGCGGACTGTGTGGACCTCGAAACTTTGAAACCTCTGAAACCTTGAAACTTTTGCCATAGAAAAAGGGCGTGCCGTTTAGCACGCCCCTTCTCGCCTCTGTCTTCACTTCATTTACAACAACTTGTTCCTGGAGACGTCTAGTGATGGCCTCCACTGGAGTGGCCGCCGCCACTGCTGGCGTGTCCGCCGC
>CABECY010000016.1_pt1 | contig 9502 bp, 8 predicted proteins | sample 3422681 | NCBI WGS metagenome assembly CABECY01 (sample SAMEA5534328, study PRJEB31848) | metagenome | biome: tundra; feature: field; material: soil | place: USA | collected 2013-05 | depth 0.15 m
CGCGCTGTGGGACGACCAGGTGGGGCACGACACTTACGATGCTTATTGGAAGGCACGCAATCTCGCCCCGCACATGAAGAACATTCATTGCGCCGTTCTGACCGTGGGTGGATGGTTCGACGCGGAAGACTTGCAGGGCCCGTTCTCAACATTCCATTCGATCGATAAGAACAATTCAGGGATATTCAACGCTCTGGTTATTGGACCATGGGTGCACGGCGGTTGGGCTCGCTTTGATGGCAACCATCTGGGACGGGTGGACTTCGCCTCCAACACCGGCGAGTATTACCGGAAGAACATTCTGTTCCCGTTCTTCGAGCAGTATCTCAAGGGCAACGGCGATGCCAAACTTCCCAAGGCGTATGTGTTCGAAACGGGTACGAATGTGTGGCGCCAATACTCCGCGTGGCCGCCAAAGAATGCCGAACCGAAAACTCTCTACTTTCACGCCAATGGCGGACTTTCGTTCGACGCCCCTGCTGCGGACAATCCCTCCTTCGATGAGTATGTCAGCGACCCGGCCAAGCCCGTGCCGTTTGTGAATTATGCGGCGTTGAATGTGCCCCAGGAATATATGCTTTCGGACCAGCGCTTCGCCGATAGCCGAACCGACGTGGTGGTCTATCAGACGCCAGTGCTGCAGGAAGACGTAACCATCGCCGGACCGATCTCTCCACGACTTTTTGTCTCGACGAGCGGCACGGATTCCGATTGGGATGTGAAGCTGATTGACGTGTATCCGCCCGACTATCCAGACAGCAAGCAGGATGCGCCTCGGCCCGAAGACCGCGACAAGCCGAGAAAGGACGTTCCCGCGCCATCGTTCACCATGGGCGGGTATCAGCAACTAGTGCGCGGCGAACCGTTCCGCGGAAAGTTCCGCCACAGCTTTGAAAAGCCCGAGCCGTTCATTCCCGGAAAGGTGGAAGAGATCAACTTCACCATGCAGGACATCAACCACACCTTCCGCCGCGGACATCGCATCATGGTCCAGTTGCAGAGCTCATGGTTCCCGCTCACAGACCGCAATCCGCAGACGTTCGTCAACATTCCCGACGCTAAGCCTGCGGACTTCGTGAAGGCCACCGAGCGCGTCTATCACACGAAAGCGGAACCGTCGGGAATTGCGGTGCAGGTGGTGCCATCGACAGGAGACGCTGCAGCGACGGAGGGAAGAAAATAACGATTAACATGGTTTAAGTTCCTCACTGTAATGTAAGGATGTACAACAGAAGTTAGGAGTCCCAATTGGCATCAGCCACGGTTACATCCAGGGGGCAAATTACCATCCCTGCAAAGGTTCGTGAGGCTCTGGGTCTGGCCCCAGGCGACCGGGTCGAGTTTGTAGAAACCAGCAAGAGGGAGTTCTCGATCGTGCCAGCCACGAGGTCGGTGCGTGAACTGAAGGGACTGTTTCGGGGCAGGAGAACCAAACGAGTATCGCTTGAAGAGATGGATCAGGCAATCGCGAAAGGCCCGTCGCGTTCTCGATGAACGTCTCGATAATATTCGGAATTACCCGCCCACACCGAAAAACTCCTCCACCACGCGCATGTCGGTGGTCTTCTTATAGTTTGGGAGGCTCTCCACGAAGACACGCCCGTACTGCTTTTTCAGAATCCGGTTATCGAGCAGCACGAGAAGTCCACGGTCGTGCAGCGAGCGAATCAGTCGCCCGAATCCCTGTTTCAGTGTTATCACCGCCGCCGGAACTTGATATTGAAAGAATGCATTTCCCCCGTCAGCGTCAATCATCTTCACCCGCGCGGCTACGACTGGGTCGCTGGGCACTGCAAACGGCAGCCGATCAATAATGACGCAACTCAGTTGCTCGCCCTGTACATCCACTCCTTGCCAGAACGATGACGTGGCGAACAACACGGCATTTGGAGTCAGGCGGAACTCTTCGAGCAGCGCGGTTTTCGGCGCGTCGCCTTGTTTTAAGATGGGAAACTCAACTTCGCCCAGCAGACGCTGGTAGATGTCATTCATCTGCGCATAGCTGGTGAACAAAACGAAGGCCCGCCCGCGCGTGATCTCCAGCAGTCGGCGAATGCGTTCTGCCGCCTTCGCAGTAAATTGCGGCGTGCGCGGATCGGGCAAGTCCGGCGGGACGTAGAGCAGCGCCTGGCTTTCATAATCAAAGTGCGAAGGCAGCACCGACTCGCGAGCATGCTCCATGCCCAACCGCTGCCGGATGTACTCAAACCCACCGCCCACGGCCAGGGTCGCGGAAGTCAGCACGGCGCACTCCAACTTCGACCATAAGCATTCGCGCAGGATGGGACCAACGTCGATCGGCGTTGCCTGCAGAAATACGTTTTGTCGTCCTCGAGTCGATCCGGCAGAGCCCGAAGCCGCGCCCCGCGACCCCCAGCGCCCACCTCGCCGCTCAATCCAGAAAACTGTATTGCGGTCTTCGGACTCCATCGCGTACCCGAGCTGCACCTGAATCTCCTGTGCCCGGCGGACGAAGTTGAATACTTCTTCCGGCTTTTGCACCAAGCCTTCGAGTTCACCAGCCAGCCGGGTCAGCGCCTGGTTCAGCCCCACAAACTCGTCCCCGTTTTCCTCTAGAAATTCACGGCGAGTCTCAAAAGCGAAGCGCCCATCTCCCGGCGGCAACAGGGAGAAGAAAAATTGCGAGCGCTCCCGCAAACTGCCGAGTGCTCCCGATATCGAAGCCGACAGCATCCGGTTGTGTTGCATCGAATTCTCGACGTCACGTGCCAGATCTTCCACCCGCAGATTGCTGACTGAGATGCCGAAATAGTTCCCAGCCACATCTTCCAGTTCGTGTGCTTCATCGAACACCACAGCGGCAGCCTCTGGAAGGATTCCCGCGTCCGGCGCTCCCTCAGCCTGCAACTTGATGGCGAGATCGGCGAAGAACAAGTGATGGTTGACGATGATGATGTCGCTCTCCATCGCCTTCCGCCGCATCTCGGTGATGAAGCAGCGCTCAAACTCGCTACACTTCTGACCAATGCAGGCGTCGGCACGGGCGTCGAGTTTGTGCCAGAGAAGACTCGCCTCGGGCAGTTCCGCCAACTCGGCGCGGTCGCCCGTTCCAGTGGTCTTCTCCCAGGCAGCGATAGCGCGATATTGCTCGATCTCTTCCAAGCCGCTTAACACCGGTTGATCCGTCAGGTCGTACAGCTTCTTGCGACACAAATAATTGTTGCGCCCCTTCATGTAACAAACCGACAGGCGGCCGGACGTGTCCCCGTACAGCGCCTGCTCCAGAAAAGGAACGTCCTTGTAGAACAATTGCTCCTGCAGATTCTTCGTGCCGGTCGAGATGATGACTCGCTTCCCGGAGCGAATTACGGGCATCAGGTACGCCAGCGTCTTCCCAGTGCCCGTACCCGCTTCCACGATGAGGTGGCGCTTTTCCTCCAGCGCCTGCTCGACGGCTTGAGCCATTTGCAGCTGGCCGCGTCGGAATTCATACGCCGGATGCTTGCGCGAGAGAACTCCTCCGGGGGCGAAGAACTGGTAAAGCGAAGCGTCCTTGCCGCTGGACTCAGGGCGGTTCGGCGAAGCAGCAGACTCAGGCTGGGAACTTAAAGTCACGGGAGTCTCTATAATAGCGATTCCGGCCCTTTCGCATCGTCAATGCTGTCCGGGCTAGACTCGACCGGCAGGACGAGGCATTCCGCCGCTACGCAAATTCATTTTGACTCAGCCTACTTACAATTCGACCAGCACCGTCGCCACTACCGCCGCCGGCATCCCTACAATCGCCATCGTGGGACGCCCCAACGTAGGCAAGTCCACGCTCTTCAACCGCATCGTCGGCTCACGCCGCGCCATCGTCGGGGACGAACCCGGCATCACGCGCGACCGTCTCTACGGCGATGCCGAATGGGAAGGCCGGCGTCTCCGCATCGTTGATACCGGCGGCATTCTGCCGGAAGAAAAAGACCTGATCCCGTCGGAAATCTATCGTCAGGCCCGCGTGGCGCTCGATGAAGCTGCCGCCATCATCATGGTGATCGACGGACGCACCGAACTCGCCGGTCCCGACCTGGAACTCGTGCGCCTGCTGCGCAAGGCAAACCGTCCGCTTTTCCTGGCCGTCAACAAGGTCGATTCGGATAAGCAATCGTCACTCATCAACGATTTCCATCGGCTAGGCGTCCAGAAGATGTTTCCAATTTCCGCAGAGCACGGGCGCGGCATCGACGATCTGCTCGACGCGGTTCTTGAGAGTCTGCCGCCAGACACCTCAACCCCAGAGGCCGCAGAGAACACAGCGGAACCTACGGGCACAGAGCCGCCGTCCGAGGCCGAAGATGCCCACGAGGTGAAAGTCGCGATCATCGGGCATCCCAACGTGGGCAAGTCAACGCTGCTGAACTGCCTGACTTCGTCAGACCGGGCGATCGTCTCGCCGACCCCTGGCACCACGCGCGACGCAGTCGACGAAATCGTCGAGCACAACGGACGCCGATTCCGCTTCATCGATACCGCCGGCATCCGCCGCAAAGGCAAGACGCACCTGATGGCCGAAAAGCTCTCGGTCGTCATGGCGCGCAAGCATCTCGAGGGCGCCGACATTGCGCTTCTGGTCATCGACGCCACCGAAGGCGTAAGCCAGCTCGACGCCTCCATCGCGGGGTACGCACACGAGAGCGGACGCTCCATCATCATCGTGGTCAACAAGTGGGATCTCGTCATCAGCGGCAAAGAGAAACCGGCGCGGCCCACCAAAGCCGAGCGCATGCGCGAGAGCAAGCGTCCCGGCGATCGCGACGCCTATGAAGAACGCTTGCGTTACGAACTCAAATTCCTGAATTATGCCCCCATCGTCTTCATCTCCGCCAAGAGCGGCAAGGGCACTGAAAAAATCTTTCCTCTGCTGGAGGAAGTGGCAACCGAACGCCGCAAGCGCGTCACGACCTCGCAAATGAACCGCTTCATCGAGCGCGTGGATTTCGAACGCGCTTCAGTCCCAATGCGCCAGCGCGTGAAGATTCTCTACATGACCCAAGCCTCGGTCGCCCCGCCGACGTTCGTACTCTTCACCAACCGCGCCGTGAAACTGCATTTCTCCTACCAGCGTTTTCTGGAGAATCAAATCCGCGAAGCCTTCGGCTTCGTAGGCACGCCGATCTGGATCAAGAACAGAGCGAGGGAGTAATCAGACAATCCAGAGCGCATCCGTCATCTAACGAATGGGGCCAAGCGTCCTGCGCTGATCCACGAGGAAGGCTACTCCTAGGAGTCCGGCTGAGCGCACTCCGTCGAGCACAGTCTTAACCGTGCCATATCTGGCGCGCGCATCCGCCCGGATGTAGACCTTTCTTTCGACATCACGATCTGTCAGGCGGGCCTGAATCTTTCCCGCCATGTAGTCGGGACCGATCTGTTCGCTGCCAAAATAGACTTTACCGTCGCGCATGATCGAGACCAGCATCGCGTCGTCCCGAAGCGCGCCCGGCATTGCAACTGGATGCAAAACCCTGGGCAGGTCGGCGCTCAAGCCATGGTGCGGGTTATAACTCATCGCGCCGGCAATTAATTCGATAAACACTAGCACGACCATAATGGCGGCAAATGCGGTCGTGTCGATGCCGCTGAACAGCCTTGAAACGTTTGGAGACTTGATCGGCATCTGAGATGACTCCTATTCCCCCGCCACTTCTTGCCCTTTCGTCAGAAGTCCAACGCGCTGCACACCCGCGTGGTGGGCCAAATCAATCACATCGGCCACATACAGAAAATCCACGTCAGCGTCGCCCCGGACAAATGCAACCTTCTCCGCACGCTTCAAGTAAATCTGCGCCAACCGCGTCTCCAAGTCTTCCCAGCGCACATCGTCCCGATTGATCTTCACCGTCGGCCGTGTATCCTTCGTCGTCCACACGACCTGGATCACGACCGTGCGCTCCGGCGGGGGTTCAGACATTGCATCCTTGGGTGGCTGTGGAAGCTGCACCTTCTCCTGGTATTCCTTGTCCATCGACACCACCAGCATGAACATGATTATCAGCGTCAGTAGCACATCGATGAGTGGCGTGACGTTAATCTGCGGACCGCGCGCACCTCCGCCTGCCATTGAGAAAGCCATACAGGTTGCTCCTCTCGGGGCACGCGCGTGTCTGCAACATCAGACACCTGTCATAGTCGGGGAGTTCCCCATGCGGGCGACTCAATCTTGCATCTTTCTGACGATACCGTGCATCATTGAGACAGATGGTCGCGCGCGGAACGGGCGGCCTGCTGCGCAATCTTCAAGACATGACCCGTTAGACCCATGACTCGTTCGTCGCGACTCGCACTCTTGACTCTGTTCGCCGCCTTGCTGACCCCGTTCGCCCGCTCGCAAGATAATTACGAAATTCAGGTTTACGGGGCCGACACCGTTGCACCGCGTACGACGATGGTTGAGATCCACTCCAATTTCACCGTCGACGGTAGTAAGACCGTGCAGGACGGCATGCTTCCCACCAATCACGCCGAGCACGAAACGCTGGAACTGACGCAGGGAATCACAGACTGGTCCGAGGTTGGCTTCTACGTCTTTACGAGCATTCAGCCTGGGGAAGGCTGGCAGTGGGTAGGCGATCACATTCGCCCTCGCGTGCGCGCTCCTGAGAACTGGCATTGGCCGGTGGGGGTCAGCTTGTCGCTGGAATTCGGCTACCAGCGTGCCGCCTACTCACCCGACACGTGGACTTTGGAGATCCGCCCCATCGTCGACAAACAAATCGACCGCTGGTATTTTGCCTTTAACCCTGCGCTCGAGCGCTCGCTTCACGGTCCGAGCGTGAACCAGGGCGTGACGTTCTCTCCCGCCGCCAAGTTCAGTTACAACTTCACCAAGAAGATTGCGGGCGGACTGGAGTACTACGCGTCCTACGGATCACTGGCGGGCTTTGACTCGCTGAGAAACCAGCAACAGCAGATCTTCCCGACCATCGACGTGGACTTCGGTCCGCAATGGGAGTTCAACTTCGGAGTCGGTATCGGCGCAACTAGTTCCACCGATCACCTCATTGTGAAATGTATCGTGGGCCGGCGATTCTCTTGGCCCCACAAGAAGTAAAGATGTGAGGATAGCCGCGTAGGCTATCCGCCGAACCGATCCGCACGATCGCGCAGGGAAGTCCTGACTTTCTCACTTACTCATAACGTAGGGCCTCGACCGGATCGAGCTTCGAAGCCCGCATCGCCGGCACCAGCCCACTGATCACGCCCACCACCAGCAAGACTGCGGTTGACAGGATCACAGTCATCATTGAAATCCTCAGATGAATGTCCCCCTGCCCGGAATCGTCCTCAAACAGCGGCCCCATCATCGGCAGAGTACCGACGGACCACGCAATGAGATAAGACAACAACACGCCAATCGCTCCGCCGATCAGCATGATCAACAAAGTCTCGGCCAGAAATTGCAGCTTGATATGGCGTTTGCGAGCTCCCAGCGCCCGCCGCAGGCCAATCTCGCGAATACGCTCGTCCACCGACACGAGCATGATATTCATCACGCCCACGCCTCCGATTCCGAGAGTCAAGGTGCCAATGAAAGTCAGCAGCACTTGCAATCCAATCGTCAGAGCATCGATGACCGGCCGAAATTCATCGCGCCCGAACATCTGCAACGCCTTGGGATCGGTGGGCGAAAAGTTCTGCCGCGTTGCCACCGCGGCCAGCACCTGTGCCATCGCCTTCTTTTCGAACTGCGGCGCGATCGGCTCAAACACCATCACTGCGGCATAGCGCGTGTTCCACAAATCACCCGCCGCCGCTCGATTTCGTCCTCGGCGTTGATCCAACGGCCTTCCGACGGGACTTCGTTCCGCATTTCACCATACTCCGGACAGACCCCGCGCACCGGCGCCGTTCCCACCATGCGGTCTCCGTAGGCAATTCCCGGGCGCCTTACCGTTTCCAAGCAGACATGCTTCACCAGAGAAGCCGTCTGCTTCACCATGTCCAGATCGGCCTGCTCGAGCACAACTTTTTTCCCGGCACGCTGCCCGCCCGGCTGTTCGCTGGTTTGTTGCGGCCAGCAAATGACTGCGCCCTTGCCGAACGCGTCAAAACCGTGCACGAGAACGCTGCGAAAACTATTTCCGTACGCGATCAAGAGCGTCACCGTCGCGATGCCCCACACGATTCCCAGCATTGTGAGGAAACTTCGCGTCACGTTGCGCTTCAGAGCGGTCCAGGCCTCGAGAATGATTTCAATTAGCATTCGAACTCGTCCAACGAAAATGTTCGTGTGGGACCGGGTCTCAGACCCGGTCGCGCCGAGCGAAGCTCGGCTGCAGCTGTACCGCAGGCGTCAAAACCAACCGCGCAAGCGCGGTTGTCCGGGTCTAAGACCCGGACCCACACGAACCTTATCCGCCTGCTTCATATCGCAGCGCTTCAATCGGATCAATCGACGCCGCTCTTCGCGCTGGATACAAAGCTGCCCCCACGGCAATCGTTCCCAACAGCCCCGCAGCGATCAAACCCGAACTCCAACTCGGGATCAATCCAGCAAAGAAATCGGGCATCGGCAACATATTCACCAACGCGCAAAATCCAAACGCCACGCCCAGGCCGATAGCTCCACTCAACAACGCGATGATTAGCGCTTCAATAAAGAATTGCCGCAGGATCGTCCCCGCCGGAGCGCCGATCGCCTTGCGCACGCCGATCTCACGAGTGCGCTCCCGCACCGCGACCAGCATCACGTTCATGACTCCAATGCCGCCCAAGAGCAACGTCACAATCCCAACCGCTCCCAGGAAGAATTTCATCCCGTCGGTCATCGTCTTGAAGGCCTGCGCTTCCTGCACCGTATCCCAGATCGGACACGCTTCCTTGTCGTTGGGATCGTAGCGGTGCATGCGTGCCAGTGCCGCCCGCACTTCACGCTTACATGCCGAGTGCTGGTCGACCGATTTCGGCGTCACCAATAACTGATCGAACGTGGAGTCGGTTCCTGGAGGCTTGTCGGGAAAGTCACGGCGCATCGCGGCAAAAGGCAGGAAAACTTTGTTCACATCCCATCCGTCATAACTGGAATCCTGCTTCTTCTTCGCCATGACGCCAATCACGGTGTAGGGAAAATCGTTCAGATAGACCGTATCCCGCACTGGATTTCGTCCCGGAAATAATTGCTTCGCCGCGTCCGACCCGAGGAACGCAACGCGCCTGGCTTCGCGCATGTCGTCCCAGTCGTAGAAACGTCCCGAGCCGACGTCAAGACTCCGAATGTACCCAAACGGCGGATAGGAACCCGTCACCGTGAACGCGGCGTTATTGAAGTTGCTGTGCACCCGCACGGTATCTTGCTCGAGCTCTGGAATTGCGTACTCACAGTCCGGAGAATCAGCCTGCACCACCGGCACATCCTGATCTTCCCAGTGCACCACTCGTCCTGCATGAGTGCCGCCCGCTTGCAGACTCGTCCTCCCGTGGAAAACGATCATCACATCCTTGCCGAGGTTCCGCGCCTGCTCTTCCTGGCCTTTACGCAGGCCTTCGCCGGCCGCCACCA
>CABECY010000018.1_pt1 | contig 9499 bp, 12 predicted proteins | sample 3422681 | NCBI WGS metagenome assembly CABECY01 (sample SAMEA5534328, study PRJEB31848) | metagenome | biome: tundra; feature: field; material: soil | place: USA | collected 2013-05 | depth 0.15 m
TGCGGCAACAATCTAAAGTGAGATGAACAAATGTTTGAGTTTGGTGCATCTCACAAGCAGGGTGGGCGCTCAATCAAGTGATTCGAATAAGTCAACTTCTCGGTTCCTAAGACGCCTAAACTTTACTTTGATCCGCAGAGCACCCGTTTTCCGGTCGTCTGACACCCATTGCAGCGGCACCGTGTTATGGATTAAGGCTCACTTCCGAGTCGTCTATAATTGCTCGCATCGAACGTCCTTATCTCAGAGGCGCATCGGTGCCGTTCCGATGCAACCTCTTCAATGCGCTCTCCAGCGCGATCGCGAGTTCGCGTACGCCGCGCCGGATTTCTTTCACATCCACCGCGGCAAATCCCAGCTGTAGTCCTTCGCGCGCCATTCTGCCGCGGCTGTAACGGCTCAGCGGAGTTACCTCCACGTCCCGCTTAGCTGCCGCAGCCGCAGCCAGTTCGCCGTCGATCCCACCGCTCAGCCAACCCGCAGTCTGTAATCCGGCCTCCACGCCTGAAATCTCCAGCAGCTCAGCGAGGCTTTGCTCTGCACATTCCAGGAGAACCGAGAGTCGCTCCGCATACACTTTTCGCATTCGCCGGAGATGTCGCCCGAAGTGTCCTTCGGTGATGAAATCGCAAAGTACTGCCTGTTCAAGCAGTGGTGCGTGGCGGCTGGTAACCGAGAGAGTCGCGGACACATAGTCCACGAGATCCGGCGGGACCACCAAGTATCCCAGCCTGAGCGACGGGAAGAGAACTTTGCTGAAGCTCCCGGTGAACAGCACCAGCCCGTGACGATCGAGTCCCTGGAGCGCTGGCACTGGCCGTCCCGAGTAGCGATACTCGCTGTCGTAGTCGTCTTCGAGGATCAGTGCGCCTGACTTCCCAGCCCATTCCAGCAACCGCAGACGCCGGGCGAGACTCATCGTGACTCCGACCGGAAACTGGTGCCCGGGAGTGACGTAAACCAATCGCGCTCCGCGCATGCTCGCATCCTGCACCTGCATGCCCTCGTCATTCAGGCGTATGGCGGAGACCTTCGCGCCCCCAGCTTTGAATGCGATCGCCGCACCCGGATATCCCGGATTCTCCATGCACACCCGGTCTCCGGGATTCAGAAAGAGCCGCACCGCCAGATCGAGCGCTTCCTGCACTCCGGAGATGATCGCAACCTGCTCGGGGACGCACTTCACACCGCGTGAAGTGCTCAGGTAGCTGGCCACGGCCTGGCGCAGGGGCGGATATCCCATCGGACCGCAGCCCAACAGAAGATTCGTCGAGACACGCCTTAAGCGTCGGGCCGCAACCTTCGCCCATAAAGTCGTGGGAAACAAATCCAACGCTGGTATGTTGGCCCGGAAAGCACGGCTGGGGCGGACTTCAAGATTAGGAAACGGATGCACCCGGCCTGCGTAGTTGGAGACCTTCATTCGCCGTTTGCGTGGCGCCGGCAGTCCCAGCCCGTCCTCCCGTGGGACCTGGAGCAATTCGTCGGGCAAGATCTTGCTCACATACGTTCCCGATCCCACGCTGCCGTCAACGTAGCCCTCGGACTTGAGCTGCTCAAAAACGTTGACGATCGTACCCCGCGCGAGTTCGTATTGGCGGGCTAGATCGCGCGTGGCCGGAAGCCGCGCCCCTGGGCGTAGGCGGCCTTCCAGAATCTCCGCACGCAAGGCTCCATACAGCCAGCGGTTGGCAGACATTTCCGAATCCCGCAGCGGAAGCACCAGCTCGAACACAGTCGCTCGTTTGACCATGATAATGGTACATAGCATATACCATAAATGGATCTTGTTAGTGATCCACTATGCGCTTAGGGTTAAACCATGAGGATCCAACCATGAATGCTTCCAGAGTGCGAGTTGGAGTCGCGGTGATTCTGTGTGCTGCGGTGCTGGAAAGTCCGCTGGCATGGACTCAGGGTCCCAGCCCTACGATGCACCCTGAGACCAAAGAACGAGCGCGCGTCGCGCTTTCTCAGGCTCTCCCTAAGTTGAATGGTGATCACCTAAAGGCCACTGTGGTTGAGGTCCACTACGGACCCGGCGAGTCGTCGCCGTCGCACAGTCATCCTTGCGCCGTGATCGGTTACGTTGTCGAAGGAGCGCTCCGAACGCAAGTGAAAGGCGAGCCCGAAGCGATCTACAGAGCCGGCGAAAGCTTTTACGAAGCGCCCAATGGCGTTCACGTTGTTTCCGCAAATGCCAGCCAGACTGAAGCAGCGACGTTCATTGCGTATTTCGTCTGCGATCACAACACGCCACTCAGCAGCGATGTGCCGGAACGCGTAACGCCAGGAGGAAAGTAATCATGGGCAAGGCACAGCTAGCCGCGTCAGAAACTGTTCCGCGACGTGCAACGACAACATCGAGCACGCTGAACTGGGAGCGACTGGGCATCCTATACGCCCGTATCGCCCTCGGCGCTGCTTTTCTTTCGGGGATTGCCTCACGCTTCGGCCTTTACGGCAAGAATGTTGGTTACGGGAACTTCGCCAACTTCGTGAAGTATACGGCGGAAGTGAACTCGTTCATGCCTGCCTTCACCATCCCATTTCTGGCTTGGTCGGCCACAGCCGCCGAATTGGTTTTGGGAATTGCCTTGATTCTCGGTGTATGGCCGCGCTGGGTAGCCCTCGGAAGCGCGGTGCTTCTGGCGCTCTTCGGCATCACCATGGCCATTTCTTTCGGGATCAAGGCTCCGCTGGACTATTCGGTGTTCTCTGCGTCGGCCGCAGCCGTGTTACTTGCTCTGTACGAGGGCCGCAAACACGGACATGAGTCGTGAGCTCCGTCGTCCAACTTTTTTGTTGACCAACTTCTAGGAGGATTTATGGAAGCTCGTTTCAGCTATGACAAAGCCGCCCCAGGTGTCTACAAAGCCATGATCGGCGTCGAGCAATACCTGGAAAACTGTGGACTGGAAGAGTCTCTGCTTCATCTGATCAGGCTGCGCGCCTCCCAGATCAACGGTTGCGCTTACTGTCTGGATATGCACTGGAAGGATCTGCGCGCAATCGGAGAACAGGAGCAGCGGCTGTACTCGTTGGACGCCTGGCGAGAATGCCCTTACTATACCGAACGCGAACGCGCCGCTCTGGCGTGGACGGAGGCCGTCACGCTCATAACGAACGGGCATGTTCCCGACACTGTGTATGAAGAAGCGCACGCCCATTTCAGCGACAAAGAATTGTCCGACCTGACTTTCGCTGTGACCGCCATCAACACGTGGAACCGACTGTCAATTGCGTCCCGTACAGTCCCGGGAACTTACCGTCCTGCCAAAACCTACCCACTGGAAAAAGGGGCGTAGGCGCGAGCAGGAAATCCATTCGCAGTTCGGGTTGCGCAGATCGCTCTCGGGGCGATTGAGAGATGATCCGCGACCTTTATCAGAGGAGGAAGTATGCATCGTGCAATTCGGATCGTATCGGTAGCGTTGGTCGGGATAGTTGTGCTGACGGGGTCGAGCTACGCATCAAGTGCTGACGACCGAAGCGACATCCTCAAGGTGCGGGAAGCGGTTTGGCGTGCCTGGTTTGCCAATGACACAAAGACCCTCCATAAATTGGTGCCGCCAGACACCATCGTCATCAGCGCAGGGGAGGATAAATGGAAGACTCAGGCCGAAGTATTTCAATCGGCCACTGACCTTTCAAAAGGAAGGTGGAAAGCTCATTCGACTGGAGTTCCCGCGGACCGAGATTCAGCGCTTCGGGGAGGTCGTAATTATTTGGAGCAAATATCTGGTCGAAACGGAAACGAACGGGAAACGATCGCTGACTTCCGGCAGGGTCACGGAGGTTTTCGTGCGGCGCCACGGACAATGGACCAATCCGGGCTGGCACACTGATTCGACAACATGAACGCAACGGGCATTCTTCCAGAAATTCAAACGAAGGAGAACAACTATGACTGAAAAGAACGTGGTTTCCGCGGTTGCCTACTACAAAGCAATGGCCGACAAAGACCTCCCTGGTATGGCGCGGCACTTGCACCCTGACGTTCGGCTTGTCACGCCGATGGAGGAACTGACTGGGAAAGAAGCGGTTCTTGAAGCTGCCAAGCGGCTCCTGAACCTCATCATGAGTATTAAAGTACACGCGAAGTTCGGTTCCGAGGACCAGGCGATGTTGACTTATGATATGGACTTTGCCGAGCCAATCGGGGTCTGCCGCGCGGCAGCCTTGATGACGTTCAAAGACGGCCTGATCGTGCGCAATGAGATCTTCTTTGATGCCCGGCCCTTCGGCAAGGGATAGAGAACGGAAGCCGTGTTCTCATCGCCCGGGGGCAACCGCGTGCGCATCCCTATTCCAGCTTCGGCGATTGTGCCGGGTTTGGAAGTGACTCGGAAGTCGCGTGCGTTGAGCACGCCTGGGCTGAAGCAGCCGACAGACGCTCCCGCCGAATCTTCATAGCTGAGAACCACTCGTCTACTGCGCTGGTTGGTTGCTCGTGGACGGTTGGTTCAGCTCTTGCTGCAACTGCAACAGCTGGCGCAATTGCTCAACATTGGCGGAGTTGGGTGTTGGAACGCTCCGCGCGCTTGGTTGCAGGGAAGTCTGATTGGACTTGGGTGTCTGCTCGAGGACCACATAGATCGGAGTATCCGCCGAAATCGTCACCACGATGTGCTGGGTGATCGCTAATCGAGAAACCTCCTCATCTCCAGCCTCGCCGACATTGTTGCTGACGCGCTCCCGCATTAGGTCCGACTCGCTCAGCGGCTGGTTCAGACTGCCTTGTCCCACCAACATCGAGCCAGCTTGGCCGATTCCTGACAGCGATCTGACCAGGACGTTCTTTCCCGTGTTCTTCCCCTCAACTTTTCCTTTGAGCGGCCGCAAGTCCAAACTCGTGGCGGCGGCTTCGATGGGAACGACTGCACCATCCGGCATCAGCAGAGAATCGAACTGGACGTCAACGTAACCTGAACGATCTCCGTTCCGGATGTGCCCAACCGCTTTGGCTCCAGCAGGGACGATAATTTCTCCGTCCCGCTCATAGTTGTACTCGATCACCGCCAGGACCGGCGTTCGCACTGCCGTGCTGGCCGCTGATTCCAGGCGTGCACGCAATCGCGTACCCGTGGCCAGACCCAATCCCAGTTCCGGTACCGGATTATTGAAGAGTTCGTGGGCCTGAGCACTGGCCGAACTGGCAGAGAGGTTTCGCACGTAGATTAGCGAAGACTTCTCCATGGCCTCGCGCTCCGCTTTACCCAAGTCTGGAGTCTCGGCGCCGGCACCCGAGCCTGGCTGATACGGCGGCGCTTGCCAGGGCTGCTGGTCTCCGAAAGGCGGTATCGATCCCAAAGTTCCCGCTCCGCCCGCCACCGTCGTCCCCGCCGGCTTGGTCGCAGTTCGCTGTAGATCTCGTTCGTTTAAGAAGCCTTCGTGAGATTCTTTTGTGGCGGGCCGGCCAGAATCGGTGATCGGAAATAGGCTCTTGTCGTTGCTTGCGTTGCCGCTCTCCAAGGCTAAGTCTTCAGTGGTAGTAGCACCACGACTCTTCACTTTCTGCGGCACACTCCGATGGGGCATAGACGTGGCAACGAAGATCAGCAGCGCGATGACGATCGCACCCGCCCCGATGATTACAAAGCGGTTCTGTTGGATCTGCTGCCTGGCTCTCTGTTTTGCTCTTGTTGCGAGCCCAGGCAGCGGCGCGGTTGCGTCCGCAGGGAGTGGCTCGTTGTTTCGAGCCTCATTTTCCGCTGGCTCCTGAATGACTGCAGCGTTGCCGTTGTCGCTGTGTCCGTTTGGATGAATCATTTCGCACCTCCCGAGACCGGAGCCACAAACGCAATCGGTGCCAGGACCGGATGGTCGACCTCTTCCGCTTGGGCAACCGCTAGCAAGAGCCGTTCCCTAGATTCTTTGAAAGTAGGACGCTCGAACACAACGATGCCGTCGGCCCTAGCGCCAGGCGCGAGTCTACGCGAGGTGATCCAGTAGTCTTTGATCGGCACCGGCTCGGCCTTGATCGCCTTTCGATGCTTGCCTTTCGATGTCCCCGCAAGCTGTATTTGCGGCGGCAGCAATTCAATGGTTCGTGCAGAAGAATTCAGAACGGCGAATGGCACGGCCATCTGTTGCTCTTTCTCTATCGCCTCTCCTACCGCAACCTGCAGTTGCTTGCCTTCCCAATGTGGATTCTCAATTCGTTCTGACCTGAGCAAATCCTGCTCTTGTCTGCCAGGCTTCTCCGGGGCAGTGCTGGTTGGCTGATTTTCAGTGGCTACGTTCTTTGTTTCGCCAACCACAAACACGGGGTGAGTCGAGGCAATCAGAAAACTGCGCTGGCGCTCACAGTTGAGGACATAATCCACAGGCTCACTACGGTCTGACTTGCCTTGGCTCACCAGGCTCAGCGAGATCCCATGGCCTCCTCTGGTAGTAATCAGGGCGTTGGTTTGTGCAGGTTTTGCGCTGGTTGCTTTGAAAAACACCAGCTGCGGCTCGGCTTCGGAGTGGTCGGCCTTAAAGGCTCCCGGATCGCCCAGTACGACCGAGCTGACCTCTTCCAGCACCCGCACCGAACTGATGTATCCTGGCCGCAGGTGCAAAACCACAACTTGTTCTGGGTCAACATTCAGGCTCACGATTCGCGCCTGCGGAAGATCGGATTGCGCTGAAGCTATATGCAGCAGCAGGAGACCGGCCGTTGTCAGATGCACCAAACTCAAACAAATTTTCATCTCACATCTCTTTCCGAACTGATGTTCGTAGTTCTTGGTTTAATTCCGGCTTGGCGGAGGTAAGTTGTTCTAATTCTTGCCACGTAGGCAATTACGTCGGGATTTCGATAGCCGAGGTCTCGTCTGCCGATCACGTCTTCGCCGGCATAATACGCGGCAGCCACTAGCCTGAAATCATTGTGAAACTGTTGCATCAGCCATGCGAGGTAGCGCACGCCACCGGAAACGTTCTGATCGACACTGCACCGGTCTCTTACCCCGAGTCGCTGAGCGGTTAGGGGCATTAACTGCATTAGTCCTGCAGCGCCTTTGGGAGAGACCGCGCATGCTCGCCAGTGCGACTCGCGTTCGACAATGGCGCGTACCAGCGCGACGGGGACCCGATAGTGTTGAGCGTAGGCTACGACGTAGTATTCGGCTTCAAGTCGTGCCTGTGGTTTGGGCGATTGCGCCCAGCAAATCGAGATTGCAGAAAGCACTTGCGCCAAGATTAGTACTGCCTTCATGCCCCGCTCCTTCGCAGAACCTCGGCGCTGTACTGCTGCGCGTCAAAGATCAAGCTGGCAAACCCATCCCGCAAGAGCAGCTTGCGCCGGTCGGCCTCGGTTTTAGCCAGCAACGGCAGGAGAATGTCTCTCATCTCCGCCGTGATTTGTTCACTTCCCAGAACTTTGAGTGCCTGCGCAAGGTCGAGAATCTCCGAGACTGAGGGCGGTTTCTCCATGCTCCAGCCACGCAAAGCCTTGGCGAGTCCCGCCATACCGGCATGGAATTCGTGGCTTGAATCCGGCGTCCTCAGTGCCACAATCTCTGCTTCTCGCTCCGCGGTTGGGTGTTCGACGCGAAGGTAAAAACTGCGCCGGCGCAGGGGATCGCCGATGCGCCTCTCTTCATTCGATGTCAACACAACGAACGGAATGCTCCTGGCTTTTATCGTGCCCAGCTTCGGAATGCTCAACTGCCACACGCTCAGCAATTCCAGCAACAAGGCCTCAAATGCGTGGTCCACCTTGTCCAGTTCGTCGATCAGCAGGACACAGGGCCTTTCGCACTGCAACGCGCGCAGAAGCGGCCCGGCACCGAAAAACTGCTGGCTGTGCAACTCCGTACGCAGGGATTCCCAGTCAACATTGGCGGACTTGGCTTTGAGTTCAACGCAAAGCCTTTGAAGGGGTTCATCGAACTTGCCGATGGCCTTCTCCTCGTTGATGCCTTCGTAGCACTGCAGGCGTTCGACGGTGGTGTCCGCTGCGTCTGCAACTGCATATGCCAGTTGAGTCTTACCGCTGCCGGCGGGGCCTTCCAACAGCAACGGTTTCTGCAGTCTCGCCGCCAGGTAAACCGTTGTCGTGGCTATCGAATCCGCAATGTAGCCGCTTGCGCGAAGACCTCCTTCGAGTTCTTGAAGAGACGAAAACACTCGCTCCTCCTCCGCCTAGGACCATGCCAATCCCGGTCCTGACCGTGAAGAAGCTAAGCCCAAATGAAATTTCGGTCAAATACGGCACTTCTGCCCCGTTGGGTTTACCCTCTTGGTCCGAATGTCGAGTTCACGCGGTTTTTGATCGAAACATGGAAGTGCGCTAAAACAGCGCGAAATGAGGAGATTGCAGGCAATGAGACCAGCCAACAAACTACTGCTGCGTGAACCCGATCGGGCGTCGCGAACACCGGAACATAAGGAACCTTGCATCGAGAAACACTATTCCGTTTCTGAACTGGCAGCGATGTGGAACCTTAGTGAGAACACTATCCGCAGGATGTTCGAAAATGAGCCAGGAGTCCTAAAATGGGGGGCCACAGAAAGTCGATTTAAGCGGCGCTACACAACTCTACGTATTCCAGAGAGCGTGGTTCTTCGCGTCCATCGACAGTTCAGAGCGGCCGGATAAGAAGCCTGAACTGACGAAAGAGAGAAAGTCACGTCGGCGCCGGCCTCCGTCTCTGACCTTCGAGTTCCCCCAATTCACATCACAGCTTCCGTTTTCACTGGGGACCGCGTGGAGCTATCCCAGGCCATCCGCGCGCTGATTTCAAGTTGTTGCTGCCTTGCCTTCACAAAAGGCGCGTAATGCTTCTCAGTAATCTTGATGCTGCTATGACCCAACAGCAGGGATACTTGATCAAGGGAGACACCAGCCAGTAAGAGTTCGACGGCAAACGTGTCGCGGAACATGTGTGGATGGCAGTGCTTTGGTTGGTCATCTTCCGACTTCAGGTTTACAGTTCGGAACAGCAGACGAAGGGACCTTTGCCACCCCTTCTTAGCAGTATGGGGATCTCCGTTGCCACTCCAAAAGAAGTATCGCGGATTTGAATTGGGGAGCGCTTGCAGCAAGTTTGTGACGACGGGTGGAAGTGGGACATAAACTGGCACTTTCGTCTTGTGGCGGTAAAGTAGCAGACGGTCACCCTCAAGCCGCCGCCGTTCAAGGGTTACGGCATCCAGAATGGACAGACCTGACCAGCGCATCAGAAGAACCAATGCGCGCAGACGGAATGCCCGATGTTGAAAATCACGGCCTCCCTTCCAGTCGGCGTACGCGTAGGTTGCGTCAACAATCTTCGCGAATTCAGTGGGCGTGAAGTAGTCCGTCGGATCGGGGGAAACCTGTACAGGCTTCATCTTCTTGGAAGGGTTCTTGTGCAACCATTCGTTCTCGATACAGAAGTCGAAAAAGCCGTTGAGCCGATGGTGCTTCCGCTGAGTTGTCAGAGCGCCGTTTTTCCACGATGCACGGAACTCGCGCAGTCGCACGGTTGTCAATTCATCAATAAAGTTCAGAGACTCGCCTCGGGCC
>CABECY010000038.1_pt1 | contig 9104 bp, 11 predicted proteins | sample 3422681 | NCBI WGS metagenome assembly CABECY01 (sample SAMEA5534328, study PRJEB31848) | metagenome | biome: tundra; feature: field; material: soil | place: USA | collected 2013-05 | depth 0.15 m
GTGGACTGGGCGATTTCCAGGCGGCGGACCATGCCGCCGGAGTATTGCCCCACCAGGCGGCCGCCGTCGGCAGTCAGGCCCATGAAATCCAATGCTTCGCGAATCCGTGCCTGCTGCTCACGGTGCGGTAGGTCGTAGAGTTTGGCGAAGATGAGTAGGTTCTCGTAGCCGGTGAGCGAGCCGTCCACGGAGACCGCTTGCGGTACATAACCGATAGCGCGGCGAACGTCGACCGCCTGGCTGGTTATGGAGAAACCGGCCACGCGCGCCTCGCCCGAGGAAGGCGCCAAGAGCGTCGTGAGCATCTTGATCGTGGTGGTCTTGCCCGCCCCGTTGGAGCCGAGCAAGCCGAAGACCTCACCGGCGTTGACCGAAAGGGTCAGAGCATCGACCGCCGTGAATACGCCGAAGCGGCGAGTAAGAGCCTTGATTTCCAGAACGATATCGCCCATAGAAAACCGACGAGGCTTGCCCTGCAGCAAGTGTCCTTTGGTGGCGTTGACCGGGTTGCCGATGCGGTTGCCCGACGTAAGTTCTGGTTCCATCGACGGCGCGCGCACGTTTGAACAGAGGAGGCCGTACGTTCTACTGATGTCCCACCAATTCTGCTGCTTCCGCTTCCGCCTTGGTCTTGTGTATTGTCCCGTCCGGGTGATTCGGCGGAGAGTAGATCGTATAGAGCTTCAGCATCGCCATTTTCGACGTATTCACTACGTTGTGGTACGTCCCTGCCGGAACCACGACCGCATCTCCGTCGCGCACTTGGCGCTCCTCCTTCTCGTCGAAAACGAACTTGCCCTCCCCCCGCTCGATGCGGAAAAACTGGTCGACCTTCGGATGCACTTCATCGCCAATCTCTTCCCCCGGCCGCAGGCACATCACCACGAGTTGGGAGTGCTGAGCCGTGAATAACACCTGCCGGAAATACGTATTCTCCAAAGTCTGCTTTTCAATCGCTCCAACATATTCAGTCATAGTCTTGGTCTCCGTTTTGTCTTTGCTGTTTATGGGCTGATGAAGGCGCCGGAGGCTGCACCAGGCCTCCTGGTGTCGGCAACCGTTGTGCCTTCTTCAAATCGCGGTTCGTCGTCCTCTCAGCAGGTTAATGACCAGAACCACCAACCCCACCACTAGGAGCAAGTGAATCAGCGCTCCGCCGATATGCAGGCTGAAACCCAGAAGCCACAAAATCAGAAGAACCACAAAAATTGTCCAAAGCATATCAACCTCCGTTGCTCTATTTGCGAGCACCCGAATATGAGTCTCATTGCGTCCGCGTGAGAGCTGTTTCGCGGGAGCGGACAAGAATGCAAATGATGCCTCTCCGGCTTTGTTGCTGGATGTCTACTGGCAGACAAATCCAGCCAGACGTGCCAGCACACTAGATCAGTTCCGACCTTAGCAAGTCGGGTTTCAAAAGGTCTGAGCAATAATGCACACCCGTATTGCCAACAACTTGGGGGTGAGAAATCTAGCCGGTCCTGTTCAGCACGAGTTCCAGCGTGACCTCGGACGTCGGATGGGAACTCACTTTCACATGACACCGCTGCTTGTAACCCTTGCCCATTTTGGAATGCAGCGAGGACCATTCCAGAGGTGGTCAATTCTGCTCAGACCTCAGAAAGCTCCGAGATTTACAAGAGTGGCAGCCCTCACAAAGTTTCAGAAGGGCCGCAATCCGAGCTTCACGAGGGGCGAAGGAGACATATGAAAACCAGCACGAAAGACAACATCAAGGGAAGTTTCCACGAAGTGAAGGGGACAATCAAAGAGGAGGTCGGAAAGGTCACGGGTGACCGCAATTTGAAAGCCGAAGGGAAAGCCGAAAAGAAGACGGGCAAAGTTCAACAGCGGATCGGCCATGCTAAAGAAGCCGTCGCCGACTTGAAAGGACAGCTGGCAGACTTAAAGAAAACTGGATAGCCATTCGGCAATGGATCGGCGAAGTTGAAAACATTGAAAAGACTGCAGGCGTAAGGAGCACCGCGGCGCTATCGAACCTCAATAAATTATTCGGGCCTCCATTCTTTTCGTTGCTTTTGCTTTTGCGAATGGCGGGAGCGAGGGACCAAGAACTTGGGGGATTCGGATTAGCCGGCTCTTATCCTTCATGCACGGTAAGAACAAGGAAAATCTCAATGCCCTACGTTCATGTCGGTCAAGAAAACTCCGGTGACATCGATCTGTACTATGAAGATCATGGCTAGGGCGTGCGAAGCATGCAACCGCAGCCCCCGAGAAGGAAGAGGTTGGATAGACAGACTGTTCTTTAAATTGTTGCTTTCCCGGGGTGCCATACGAAACCGGCACCCAACCTTTTCGCACGACACCCGTCACGAATCGCTAAACTCCACCGCTTTGCAGCAAAGCCCCGTTAGCCACTCGAATCGGAGACTGGAGAGCGCTCCGAGGCCGGGTGCTAGGGCAAGCACCCAACGTACCGAGTTCGAGCTAGGCGGACTCTTCAAGTTCCACTGCGTATCGTTTTGCGGCAGACTGTATCCGCTTCCACGCCGCACGACGTTCCGCTTCCGTAACGCCCTTCACCTGGTTGAAGCGCGCAACAGCGTTGCGTACGTGAGAGGCATTTTCCAGCGGCTCCTTGCGTTGCTTCGGGAACGCGAACTTGGTTGCGGATATCCGATCACGAGCTGGTTTGGTCAGCTTTGCCATTATTGTTCTCCCTCGGGAGCAAGAACATTTGCCTCTGCCGAGGAATTTCTCGCGTGTGACGATTGCGATGAAACAGCCTGCCTAATACTCGACGTGCGCTTGCCGGGCATGAGCGGGATCGAGTTGCAGAAGGAGTTGAGCAAGACAAACAACCGGCTTCCTATTGTTTTCGTAACTGCCCACGGTGATGCCTCGCTGCGGGACTCGCTGATGCGAGCCGGTGCCGCCGCTTTTCTCTATAAGCCGGTTCGGAGCGACGCATTGCTCAAAGAGATTCGTAAGGCGTTGGACGAAAGCGGCGCCGACAACGAACCGTGAATGGAGTTAGCTATGGCTTCTGCGTACACGCTTAGGACTAATGACGAAACGACGGCGAGTTTCAATCTCGCACGACCGGCGCAAACTCGTGCGGACGCCACGAACGAAATCGTGGGGGACAGTCCGCTGCTGCAATCCGTATTGCAGCAGGTAAGACTCGTCGCGCCGACAGACTCCACAGTTCTGATTCTGGGAGAGACGGGCACCGGGAAAGAACTGGTCGCGAAGTCAATCGCCGGTCACGTCCTGCAAAACGTCCATTTCGCGGCTAGGGCAGCGAACTGCCATCGTTACCGAGCCACTGCGAGGCTTGCGGCCAGTGCAAGAACCGTAGCGACAACGATCACAGGCACCGCCCACAAGCCGAGCATTACGAGCTTCCCGGTGTGCACCTCTTCGCCCTCACGCCGCGCAAGTGCGAGGACAAGCATCGTTGCGAGTGAGCCGAAAGGAGTCACCATCGGTCCCACGTCCGCTCCGACGAGCGTTGCGAGGACAGTGCCGGTATGGGCGTGCGAGCGCAAAAGCACGCTTCGCGCGATCAGCGCCGCCGGAAGATTGTTCATAATATTCGAGGCGAATGCCGTCGCGCCAGCGGCAGTGAGGAGCTTTCCCGGCGATCCCGGTCTCGTGTGCGCAAGCCACGCGGCCGACACACCGACGATGCCCAGATTTTCAAGCCCCTGCACAGCAACAAAGAGCCCCACGACGAACGGGAACAAGTCCCACGAGAGTTCGCCTACCGCTCGAATGCGCACGCGTCCGGTCGCTGCGCCTGCAATTGCGAGCACGCCGCTCCCCGCGAAAGCGATCACGTAGGGCTCAAGCCCCCCGAGCGGCGCGAGAAAGTAACCAATGAGCACGATGACGAGGACAGCCACGCATACGAGGAAGTAGGCACGGTTCGGCACCACGGTTGCGGGTTCCGGGAGTGACTCCCCGTCGAAGCCGTTCGGGAGGTCGCGCCGAAAGTGCCAACGCAGCAGAGCGTAGGTCGTAACTAGCGCTACAAGCTGCGGTGCAATCATCCTTGCCGCGAACGCTGCGAACGTCATGTGGAAAGCGTCCGCGAAAAGAATGTTGGTGAGATTGCTGATCGGGAGCGCCAACGAACCTACGTTCGCAACGAACGCGCACAGCACGACGTACGGCGCCGCCGGCAGCCTGAGCCTCTTCACAATGGCCAGCATGACCGGCGTCAGCATGACCGCCGTGGTGTCGAGGGAAAATATCGCGGTGACGATTGCGCCGAGCACGAACGCGTTCCGGTAAAGCGAGTGCGCGTTTCCTTTGGCAATGCGCGCGCAGCGAATCGCGGCCCAATCAAAAAAGCCGCTCTTGCCAACGAGCAGGGATAGTGCAAGCAGCGAGAGAAGAAAGAGAAGGGCGTTCTTCCCGGCCAGGGTCGCGCCGATCGCCTCACGCGGCGACACGAGCCCGAGGACCAGCATCGCAGCTGCACCGAGCACCGTCCACCACGCCTCGTTCCATCGACGCGGTCGTACGACCACTAGGACGAGCATAGCCGCGAAGACGAGTAGAGTGACGACGATGCGCGCTATACCTGTCACGCTGTTGCCAATCGTGTGTTGTGCGTCTCGGACATGAAAAAGTAGAGAATAGCAAACGCTGCCGAAGCTACGCCCGAAAGAAACAGGAAGCCGGCCCGAAAGCCTATGTGGTGAACGATACTACCGGCGATGACCTGGCTCAGGGCCGCGCCGATACCGACCGCCGTGGTGATGGCTCCCAGCGTGAGATTGAATCGGCCGGTACCGCGCGTCAGATCAGCGATCACGAGAACGGACACAACGCCGAAGATTCCCGCCCCGATGCCATCCAAGACCTGAATGGCCACGAGCAATGCCGTACTGGATGTGAGGGTGTAAAGAACGCCACGAATCGGAAGTACGCCGAACGCGATCAGCAGAAGTCGCTTTCGACCCCACGTTCCGGCCCTCCGTCCCGACCAGGACGCGATCAGAGTGATGACGAACTGAGTCGTTATCACGCACGCCGACATGAAGAGCATCGAGCTTCGCCCCTGCCCCTTTGCCAAGTACTCGCCGAGAAGCGGCAGCATCGCAGCGTTTGCAAAATGGAACATTACTGCGCAGACGAGGAAGATAACCAATGGGTGATCGTGAAAGAGCACTCGGACGCTTTCTGCTTTCCCGCCCTTCGCGCCATCATTTGCGCCACGGGCGAGCTCGTAGTCAATCTCGCCGGGTCTGATTAGAAGCAGGACGAGAATCGTGGGGACCGCGAAGGCCGCTACGAAGAAGAAGATGCTCCGGTTGGAAATGAAATAGCCGAGGACGCCCATCGATACGGCAGCAATGGCGTTGCCCGCCGAGTTGAAAGTCTGGTTGCGACCTTGGCGGGTGTCGAATGCGGCACGTCCGACGATCCCGAGCGACATCGCGCAGATGGCTGGGAGGAAGACGCTGGACGTGCCGCCAATCAGGACCTGGGCCCCCATGACGGGCCAGAACGACGGAAACAGGCCTATCAGCAACGCCCCTGCAGCCAGTGCGGCCACGGCCACACCGACCAGCGCTCGCTTCGATCGGAGGAAGTCAACGAGGGCGCCAGCCGGAGTCTGCGTGAGAATTCCCGCGATCCCACCGACCATGAGAGCAAGTCCGACTCGTTCTTCATTCCACTTGTAGCCAGCAAGGTAAATAGCGAGGAACGGCCCCACCCCCGTCTGCACGTCGGCGAGCAGGAAATTAAGACAATCGAGTCCAAGCAGCGTTCGCCGCGAAGGGCACTTCTTGATTTCAAAGGGCAAGTCAGGCTCGCGCGCACTCGTCATGTTTAGGGTGGAACCTATCTTATGAATCCCCTGCTCCCGAAAGTGGTCAAAACTGCCCGTCTGATGGCCGGAAATGAGATGCATTCTACGGTCCATCCGTTTACTGCGGCTGCTGAAACAGAGATTGGACAAAGGCCAAATTACAAAGGTCCAAGGCCGCTCCTTGCCCTGTGATGGTCAACAGAACGGTCCTCGTCCCACGAGTCTAACGGCTTCGAACTGCGGGTGACCAATTCATGCGGAAGTCGATGTAGAGCGGCGTGATCTTGATGTGTTCGTCGGTGCGATATTTCGGATACTTGGCCATCTCCAGCATGGAAAGGATCGCTCCCGGATTGCCTTCGCTCAATTCCAACACCTTGGTTAGGAATTCGCCAATGTTCGACGCTGAAAGCCCGGCCCGCTTAACGATCTCTTGAGCAAATCCCTCAGCCGCGGCTGCGTCCAAGTTCTTCAGTTCGTATTTCTCGGATCGATCGGAGTACACGGGCTGGAGGAAGCCGGTGTCTTCCATATGACTGGAGCGCGCCACTGCAATAACCGGCGTGGAACACCAGTTAATGACTTCCCGGATCGCTGCCGCGAAGGATTGCGATGGCCGGTTCAAATGATCCATGACGATCCAGTAGCTCCCTTCGCGCAGTGCGTCCATGACAATGCCTTTTAGCGATACCGCAGATTTCGCCTGGATGCCGTCCCGATTGCGGCAGGACGTATGCACCCGCTGATCACCCAGCGCCAGCAAAGTGTGAGCCACACTCCGAAACACAACCTGTGTAGTTTCTGAGTTCTCGCAATAGAGAGTCGCTGGCACTTGTGGCTGCAGACTGCGGATCAGCAGTGTCTTGCCAACACCGCTTGGCCCATGAAGAAGAAAGGAGTTCCTTTTCAACAGACGCTGCTTCAGGGCCTGCAGTTCTTCCTCGCGACCGAAGATGAAGTCCGCCATTTGTGCCAGCGTATCTCGGATATGTAAAGGCGCAACGACACTGTTTAATCCATCGACAACTGATCAGCATCGCTGCGCCGAGTTTGCTTTAGTGTGCGACTAGTTCGCCGACCCATTTGGCATAAACAGTGCGACCAGCGTATTTCGCGCTCCTTCCAAGTTCCTTCTCAATCTCAAGGAGGCGATTGTACTTGGCGACTCTCTCACCACGGCATGCCGAGCCGGTCTTAAGCTGCCCCACACCAGGCCAGAATGGCCTTGCCGAAATCTGTGACGTTGAAGCCGAGTTCCAACATCACTGCATAAACGACCGCCACGGAGGTTGTGGACAGAGCAACTCCTGCTAGCCAACTCGATCGAGTTGTCCAATGCAGGACGTAGTGAGCAACAGCAGTGCAGCCAAGGAACGGCCCGAAGAACCCCACCAAGCCGACAACCGTTGACTCTTTCCACTTGATTCGGAAGATCTTGGGATCGAGTTCGGCCCCAGCCAAGAAAGTGAGCACGATCGCCCCGGTTCCGGCCAGGAAACTGATCCATTCGCTCTTAGCTGCGAGACCGCCTGCACGATGAAAGCGCCAAAGATGAGCTGGGCAACTGTGCCCACAACAATCTCAGTGAGCGCCGTGGAAATTTTGAACCAAATGGCGAGAAGAGTCGCCACAAGGGCCAAACCGACCCACAGAGACGCAAGAACCCAGACGTTCTGCATAGAACGACACCTCGACTTCTGAACTTCTTCTGCGGATTCTTGCCGGTACCATGACTCCGCGACAAGAACCGCTTGTCAGGAGTCATCAGCTGTTCCCGGCTCAAGATGGGACAGCGGTTAGCGGTGAACTCCTTCACCGTTTACTGTTCAATACCATGATGCGTTTCGAGGCGGGGCGGAGTCAAGGCTCTTGAGACACACTCATATATTGTCCCGAAAGAGATCAACCGCCGCTGCTCAAAAGGTATACCCGCCTGACCAGCACTTCGCCGATTTCTCGGGCAATGGATTTAAACGCGTGCGGCTGCTGTGGGAAACCCCTTTTTGACCACTAGGAGCTAAGCGCCGATTTCCGTTTGGGTTCGCTCCGCTAGTCCGGTTTGTCAGCCGATCAGCCCCCTCGATTGAACTATCGTTGAGATGAGTTGTAGGCGTTTCCGCGTCAGGTGCGCGGCTGAGCAACATAGAAGAGCACGGCGAAGTAGTGACAGGTGCTTCCGGCCAGCACAAAGAGATGCCATAACGCGTGGAAGTATGACAAGCGGTCGAAAGCGAAGAAGACTATGCCCACGGTATAGAGCAGGCCGCCCAGCGCAATCCAAGATACGCCGTGCCACGTAAGAGCGTGCAGTAAAGGACGCGTCACGAACACTCCCAGCCAACCCATTCCCATATACACAACGACCGACGCGATGGGGAAACGTCCTATTGCGAAACTCTTGAACACAATTCCCAGGATGGCGAGGCTCCACACAATGGCGAACAGAAGCCATCCCAACTGCCCGCGCAGCGACACCAGGGCGAAGGGAGTATAGGTTCCGGCGATCAGAAGATAGATTGCCGAATGATCAATGATTTGCAGAACGTGACGTGCGCGGGTGCGAACGAGCGAGTGATACAGAGTCGAGCAGACATAGACCAGCACCAGTGTGCAGCCAAAGACCAAGCAACTGGCAATCTGCCAAGCCGTCCCACCCACCGTAGTGACCACCAGTATGACCGCTCCTGCGAGAGCGAACGCCGCCCCGATGCCATGCGTAACGGAGTTCGCGATGATGTCGCCCAGCCTGTGTTCCTTGACCATAGGAAGATGATAAACACCAGGGTGTTCAGCAGGTACGAGCCCCTCCAACAACTGGCCGACAAAGGATTCTGGCCAAGCAAGGTACAGAGCCTGAAGACGTCCAGGACGAGAACTAGGCATCCCGTCGTCCAACTTCCGTGTTGCCCGTACTCGGGGAAGAATTGGCTGTCTGCTAAGGATGCGTGCCTCTTTTCGCACAAACTCATGCAAACAAAGCTGCCACAATCGAGGCCTGCACTGACTCAAAACCTCTGCGCTAAGAAACACTCAGTCACAGTGTATGCCGCGTTCCATTTCTCACTTAGGCCACGCGATGGTAAGGAGAAATACGCTGTCGCACTTGGCTTCGACATCATGAGGAACGTCGTGATCGAGCGTAAGCAGCCTTCCAGCTTGCATCTCGATGACCTGTTCTTGAGCGTGAACCCGTATCTCGCCAGAGAGTGACTGAATGGAAATACGCCCTGCCGTTTGATGTTCGTGAAGACGTCCTCCGGCTTTAAGCGCAATCAGGACAATCCGAAGGTCGGGGTACTTTACGATCGTGTTC
>CABECY010000041.1_pt1 | contig 9077 bp, 7 predicted proteins | sample 3422681 | NCBI WGS metagenome assembly CABECY01 (sample SAMEA5534328, study PRJEB31848) | metagenome | biome: tundra; feature: field; material: soil | place: USA | collected 2013-05 | depth 0.15 m
TGTTATGCTTCTGCACGGTCGATCTCCTTAGCTGTTTTAATTGCACCTTAGAGTGCGTTGATCACTGGTAGCTTAACGCCATCCGTGATCGGGGATCGACCTTCTCATCCCATCTATGGCCTCGTTACGCCAACCATCCAGATTGAGCGACAACCAGAAGAAAGCCGCTGGTTGCAAGGCCTTGCATCTTGACAGCGCATTCCTTGGGGGGGATACTCGCCCAGCGAATCTGCAGTCGGCCCGCATCGTCTCACGCCGATACTTGTGGTCGCGGACTTCGAGAGGACATTCAGCCATGAGACTCGTATCACCCGCCGCCCGTATTTCAATCTCTACGTCCTGCGCTTTCGCGGTTGCCCTCATGGTGGGATTCACAGCGAGCGCACCATCGGCGCAAGGGCAGACGTTCACCGTGCTCCATTCGTTTAAGGGCGGCACGGACGGGGAGGGGCCGAATGGAGGTGTGGTGCGCGACACCGCGGGCAACCTCTACGGCACCACGTCGTATGGCGGCTCTTTCAACTTTGGAACGGTGTTCCAGTTGGATACGGCCGGCCAGGAGACCGTGCTGTACACCTTCACGGGCGGAGCGGACGGAGCGATTCCCTTAGCGGGCGTGATCCGGGACGCGGCCGGCAATCTCTACGGCACTACGGAGCATGGCGGTGATCTCAGTTGCAACAGCGGTGTCGGCTGCGGCACGGTGTTCAAGGTGGATAAGACCGGCAAAGAGACCGTGCTCTACCGCTTCACCCGCGGAGCGGACGGGACAGGCACTCCCTTCGCAGGCGTGATCCGGGACGCGGCGGGCAACCTCTACGGCACTACGGCTGATGGCGGCCCTTTCAGCTCTGGAACGGTGTTCAAGGTGGATACGACTGGCAAGGAGACCGTGCTGTACACCTTCACGGGTGGAAGGGGCGGAACGGACGGGTTCTTGCCTAGTGGAGCCCTGATCAGGGACGCGGCGGGCAATCTCTACGGCACCACGCAGCTTGGCGGCAATTACAGCTTTGGAACGGTGTTCAAGCTGGATAGCACCGGCAAAGAAACCGTGCTGTACAGGTTCAGGGGCGGCTCGAGCGGGGACCAACCCGTCGGCGGCGTGATCATGGATAAGGCGGGCGATCTCTACGGCACCACGCAGGGTGGCGGCACATCCTACGATGGAACGGTGTTCAAGCTGAATCCGGTCGGCAACAAGACTGTGCTCTACAGCTTCGCCAGCGGAGCGGACGGGAGCTTGCCCGTTGCAGGCGTGATCGCAGACACGGCGGGAAATCTCTACGGAACCACGGCGTACGGTGGCACTTCCAACCTTGGAACGGTGTTCAAGCTGGATAAGACCGGCAAGGAGACCGTGCTGTACAGCTTCACCGGCGGAGCGGATGGGGCACTTCCCGTAGCGGGTCTGGTCCGAGATGCGGCGGGAAATCTCTACGGCACCGCATACTACGGCGGCGACAATGGTTCGAATTGCGGCTGCGGGGTAGTCTTCAGTTACGTATTCGTGGATGGAACGAAAGCCGAGATCGACGAGCTTTGAACGGCTTGTCGGGGGAGCCTTATATGAGCCGAGATAAAACGCCCTGCACGAGTTTAGATCGACATTTGGTGAACCTTTGCCCTTCCGGCGAGGCGCATCCGGTGCGCTCAGGGCATGCCTCCTCTGCGGGGCTGGCTGGACGATGCATGCTCAGGACCCGAGCCCTCTCCGTGTCCGCTCGTTTCCGCCGCCGAACCAGGGGCGGCACGCCCGAGCCCCGGTCGGCACATTGGGTCTCTTTAACTCACGTTGCCACGCAGTATCCAGTCCACGCTCTTGTGGAATCGCTCGGACAGTAGGATCAGAACATCTATGCTCGGCGCGGCTTTTCCACTCTCGATTTTCGACAGCTGCCCTTGGCGGATGTGCAAATAGTCCGCCAGGTCCTCCTGCAGCACGTCACCCCTTAGGGCCCTGATCCGAGAACCTATCGCGAACAAATCCGTTTTTGGTTTCCGAGGGGCCAAGAAATATCTCTTGAATTTATCCGTCGCGCAAGATCGCTTATATTTCCTTCGGTCTGCTTGCCCTGCTCTTCATGACCCTGTCCCGCCTTTCCGTGACAAGCCACGCAGTTCCGCGCATACACTTGTTTCCCGGCACCCGCCGCGGACGCCTATCCCGCATACGGATTCTTCTGAGCTTTCGCCGAGGCCGGTGCATCGTGAAACGGTTGATCGGCCGCGTGCAACGCGGCGATAGGAAGAAGAGACAAAAGAACTGCCGAGGCGATCCTGTCAGCACCCAAACGCATAAGTATCCTCACGGGTTATCTTTCCCATTTTAGATTATGGTTGAGTATAAAAGATGCGAATCTAAAGCAGCATAACGCTACCCGCGTCGCGTAGAAATCTCGCGCCCTGATGACTTCAAATATGAAAAGCCGTCCGGTGGAGGTCAGCGCTCCAAGGCGACGGCTTTCCAGTAGCCAGCGTTTAGCCTACGCGGCGATCTTCTTAGCTCTACAGCTCCAGATTCGCAGCTTCAGCTTTGCAGCTTCAGTTTCCGGCGGACCACCCCCGCCAACGAGAGCATGCCTGTGCCAAACAGGATCATCGAGCCGGGCTCCGGAACGGGAGAGTAGCCAATGAATTCCTGCGGCGTCCCGTTCGCCGACTGCGTCCCCGAGATCGGCGTATAGAGCACCAAACCGTTGAACGCGCTGTTAGGCGCGCTTCCTGCCAAGGCCAGGTATTGCAGTTCGACGGCGCCCGCGCCGCTCGACTGAAAATACGAGGAGTTCTGCGCGTTCGTCGAAAAAAGACCCCAGATGGCAAAGTTGCCCACATTCGCACTGAGCGTACCGTTGAGGATGCTCTTGAAGATCAATCCCGCAGCTTTGTAATCGAGGAGTTGGTTACCGAAAAGCCCCGACCCGCTCAGCAGTCCACCCACCTGAGCCTTCCAGGTTTCTCCGACCGTAATTTCATTGTCGTAGGTATCGCAGATCAGTGAGACCGGAGCACCCCCGTTGATCGAGAAGTTATAAGGGTAGGTATAGACACCGCCAGCATTGTTTCCGCCCACGCTGACCAACTGCATATCAACGGTAGAATTGGCCAGTGCCGAACCGGTACACAGCGCCAACATCGCCAGAACAAATAGAAAGACTCCTGCAAGACGAAGTGTTCGCATTTCTGTTATTTCCTCCACCGTATCGGCGGTGTTTTTGGCATCCGCGCTCCTTTTTCTTCGTGCAAAGCAACAGCCATGGCCTCAGTTCGAAGAATGTATGACTTGCCACCGAGCGCGCCGCCCCACGTGCAATCCTTTGCATACAAGCGGAGGAATTTCGTCTGCGCGCGCGATGGGGGTAATCCGCCGTTAGTAACACCAGGTAACCACGCAGGTAACTTGGCATTTAGTGAGCGCAAGAATTAAAACAAATAAGGACTGATCGTAGTGCCGAGAATCGCCACCAGCATCGACCATTCATCTCCAGGGGGAGCGTCTTTCTTGTTGGTGCGCTGCGAGTTCTGGAGCACGACATTCCCCCCTCGTCGGAAACACAGGTGCGTTCAGGAACAACGCACTGGTGCCGACTCCTATTGGTTTTGGGATTGGGAACTACGTTACAGCCACGTTCTCAGAAGGTATCGGGACAGTTCGCGTTTGGCAGACGGATTCTTTTGTGATACTGACAACTCTACTCGTTGTTTTAGTTATACCGCAGACTTGAGCCCTCGCTCAAGCGGATGGCACTCGGGTCACGTCAAGCTGCTTGTGTAAATAGGTTGAGGGCGCGTGTTTTCCATTCCAGGTTGAATCTCTGAAATTGCTCTCATTGCGTCGAGCCCTGCTCAAACGGTCCGGACGATTGATCATCGTCCACCGAAAGTCCCGCTCGCAATTGCCGACGGCAGCGATCGCTCGCGGGGTTGAGGCTTTCGATGTTGAACAATTCGTTCAGGAGCTCACTGCCAGCAGATAGCAGGACTCCCACAACCGCCCCGACTGAGGCTGGGCGACCGGCGCACAGCGTGCCATTAGATATTCAAAGCCACCCGCCAATAAGTCCGGAATTTACCATACGTGCGTCTTGCGCCCGAGATGTAGGGAGGGAATTTGGGCCGTCGAGTGTCCCCGGAAGGTGGCTGGCTGATCTGGCGTGGCCTCGGCCAGTTCGTTGAATCCCACAGTGGCGTAAATGTCGTCAGATACAGCAGAGCTAGTACCGCTCCGTCGACCTGTTCTTCGTCATTTCCATGAATCACCCCTGTGCTGAAAGGATGTCACGAACGTCGAAAACAATATAATCCGTGACTGTCTCCGACTCCATAACCAAACTTACAGCTAATGCGCCGCACACGGTTTAACGAGTGATGAGGCCATCGCACTCAGAACTTCACGAGGGAGCGGCGGAGACCGTCCCCTAGGCAAACCGATCATTCACCGGGCTTCCGAGGTTCTGCTTGCATCCAAAGAGACAACTATTTAGTTGACACTGTAAACTATACAATTTACGATTAATGAATGATCGGTGGCTTCCGACATAAAGGGCTTGAAGAGATTTACCGCACCGGCAAGACACGTCGGATCGGTGCGGATCATATCAGGAAGTGCGTGCGATCCTGCAATTGCTGGATGTAGCGGGGAAACCGGCGGACATGAACATCGCAGGCTTTCGCTTCCACCACCTGCCAGGCAACCCGAAACGCTGGTCGGTGCGCGTAACCGGGAATTACCGGATCACTTTCGGCTGGTCAGGCGAAAACGCTTTGGATGTCGATTTTGAAGACTACCATTAGGGAGGAAGTTATGGCGAGAAAGAACGGACTACCGCCCGTCCATCCGGGCGAGATTATCAAGGAAGATATCCTGCCGTCTGTCGGCCTGTCCGTGACGGCCGCGGCCAAAGCTCTTGGCGTGTCCCGCCAGATGCTTCACGACATTCTGGCTGGGCGCAAACCCCTGTCCGCGGTCATGTGCTTGAAGGTGGCCCGCCTGTTTGGCGGCTCGCCGGAAGTATGGATGCGGTTGCAGGCCGCCTACGATCTGAAGAAGTCTGAGCAAAACAAGAAGGTCATGCGACGCGTCGCGCGGATCGTGCCTGTCAAGCCGGTCGAAGAAGTTCGAGCCTGAAAATAGTCAGATTCGCCGATTTCATTCGTTGAAGTGGCACCACACAACCTGTAGCTCCGCCCATTCCTCGGCGGTCAGGTCTTCGGCTTTCTTTCCTGTCGGCATGGGCTGGGTTTGCCCGCTGCCCTCGGCAGTGGCTTTCGTGTTGCAAATTGGTTTTTCTTCTGCCCTCGCCCAAACTCAGCAGGAATCGCGGACTACACAGCACGATTACGGCAAGGACGAGGGCGATCGCGCGAACGTGTCTCTGGCACGAGAAATGGACCTTGGTCAGAAATCTCGTGACCGAGTTCTGCTCACTTCACTGGATGCCGCATTGAAACGGATCAACGAGGGCACATTCGGCCAATGCCTGAACTGCGAGCAGGAGATCAATGCCAAGCGCCTTGAGGCCATTCCCTGGGTTCGCTCTTGCATCACGTGTCAGGAATTGATTGATGGCGCAAACTGAAAAAGCTCCCTGCTGTGGTCAAGGTCAACCACTGAGATCTGGATCGACGGACATTCCCCACCGCTTCAACAGCCATTCCGGGATGTAGCATCGATCCTTGTTGCGCTCGCACCAGTGCTTCAGCTCGCGTGAGGCTTCGCAAGTCTGCTCATTCAATCCGAGTTTTTGGACCTGCTCTTCAAACCCGGTGGGCCCTGCTGGCCGATTCTCAGGCGGCCTTCCGCTGGCCCAGTTCGAGTTTCTCGAATTGCGAGGCATTAGAGCTCTCTTCGCGGTCGGGACGATGATACGTCCGTTGACTGTGCCGCTGCAAAACCGCTCTTAAAGCTACTCGGACACGGAAGGAGACGGAGCGCGACACCAAGTTCGTCGAACTGGGGCGCTATCTGTGCGAGGTACGGGCAGGACAGTACTGGAGGCTGGAGACTTTGAAGTGTTTCGACGAGTTTCTGGAGAGGCGTTTTCCGGAATCGAGGAGGAAGGCGTACTACCTGATGTCGATCCATGAACACCTGCCGCCGCGGGCAAGGAAGGAACTGAAAGAAGTAGGGTGGGCAAAAGGGGATCGAACTGGTGAAGCTGGCGAGGCGGGACAGGCAGAACTTCGATTGTGCAACCTGGTTGCACAAAGCCCGTCAGATGCCAAAGGAGGACTTCAAGAAGGCGGTCGAGAAGGAACTGACCGGGCGGGAAACGGAACCGTGGGAGATTGTCTACTTCAATCTCTACCAGAGCCAGATGCCGGTCATTGAGCGGGCGATCGAAACGGCGGCTCTGATGCTGGGAAGTGACCGATCCCGAGGCTCTTCTTCCGTCCCGTGCAGCAAGGGTTGGTAGTCGAGCCCGTTCCCTTGGCTCGGATCCTTCACCCCGAAGTTAAAACCAACCCGAAACCACAATCTGTAGGGGTTTGGTGAGTGAAGCAGATACCCATCTACATCTTTTCTTAGTTTAGCGTTTCACAATGAACTTATCCCCTGCACGAACCCAACCTTGAGATTCCTGCAGGCCATTCCGGTGCTCGATTTTACGAACAGCGCCGACGAGCGCCACAATTGTTAGACACCGCGTAGCATTCCGGGTCTGAAGTTAGCGATGTACGGATTGCCGACGATCCATTGCTCTTGGCAGACCATTGCGGAGTTCCTACATAAACTTGGCCATGCTGCAGGTGAAGCAGACCTCTGCGGCAGAGGGAAGGTACAAGCTACAAGAAGGCGATTTCGCTGGACCCAAAATCGCCGACGCCCCTCAGTGAACGCGAGTCAGCCCGGCTTATGGTTGCCGGGCCCAATTCCCACGTTACGGTGGGCGCAAGTAATACCCTATTAATAGGTCCCGGAGAGATTACGATTTTTGGCCTTTCGAAATCTTGGCCAAGGCTGCTCTGGCACTCGCTGCATCCGGGAAATTTGGATCGTCCAGTAGCGCCTTCCGGAGAGACTGTTCGGCCAAGTCGAAATGACGAGCGGCCATATGGGCCATACCCAAGTGGTACTGGTACAGGGGGTTATTCGGATCTTTCTGAGCGCATTCCTTCAGTTGAACGACAGCCGATTCGGGCGCTCCGAGTTTGTAATAGGCCCATCCGAGCGTTCCGGCAGCGTTAGGAGAGTTGGGCATTTTTTGCCTGGCCATTAGCGCCAGCGACAGCGCAACGTTGACGTCACCTCCGTGCTCAAGGTAAAGATAAGCTAGGTTATTCGCCACGAGTGGCGAATCAGGATCGACCTCGTGGGCCCTTTCACAAACCTTCTTGGCTCGCTCCCAGTTACCTTCTTTTTCGTACAGCGTATCCAGAGCCAAGTAATTCGCGACCTCACGAGGATTCTTGTCAATCGCGGCTTGAAGGTCAGCTTTAGCGTTCTCCACTGAGCCCTGGGCCGCATGAATGTCGCCCAGTAAACTATATCCAGCTGACCTCTGCGGATCCAGCATGATCGCTTGCTTCGCACTCGCTTCTGCCTTCCCTAAATCCCTCAGGTTGAAATACACTGCTGCCAGCAAGAAGTGAAGATCAGCATTCTGCGGGTATTGCTCAACCAACTTCGAAATCCGCAATAATACTTCGGGGGATCTCCTTTCCGCTATGCGAAGGTTCGCCAGCATTGTCAGCCCCGGTAGAGAGACTGGGTCGCGGTCTAACGCGGCTTGAAGCTCCGGTTCTCCCTCCTTCTTGTCTCCTTTCGCGAGCAACGCCTTCGCACGAATCAGATGGGCCGACACTAACTCAGGGTGCGCTCTAAGCGCGTCCCCAGCCAACTTCAGGGCCTCGTTGTAGTTGCCGCTGTTTGCGTCAAGGTCCGCCAAAGCTAGTTGAGCGTCAGTCATTTGGGGCTGTAATTCCAGCGCGTGCGCCCAAGAAGACTTGGCTGGGAAGGGGAAACCGAGCGCGTTTTGGGCAACACCGAGGAAGTAATGGCCCGCGGCGGATTTGGGCTCGCCCTTGAGGCCTTTCTCGAGTTCGGCCCGAGCCTGGTCATACTTGCCTTCCGCGAGGAGGATTCGACCGTCGAACAACGAGCCCTGCGGATCTTCCGGGTTGGCTTTCAATAGTTCCTGGTTGATAACCTCGGCCTCCCTGATTTGCCCCAGTTCAATCAGGGTGTTGATCAAGAGCATCTTAACTGTAATGTCGTTCGGTTTGGATTTCGACAGCGCCCGAAACTCGACCGCCGCCTTTTCCTTTTGACCCGTGAAGATGTAGAAGAGGCCCAGGGCTCGGTACGCTTCCGGATTGTCGGGTGCGATCGTTTTCAGCTCTGCGCACAGTTTCTCGGCGTCGGCCATTTTTCCGGTCGCGAGGTATACCTGCGCCAGAGAAAGCCGCGGGAGCACCGCGTGCGGGTCCAGTTCGATCGCCTCCCGTAGCTCCGCTTCACCTTCGGCCATTTTTCCCACGGACAAATAGAACTGGCCTAATGCCACGCGTGCCTGGGAAGACTTCGGGATTGCCTCCGCAGCCTGCTTGTAAACGCCTTCGGCCTCGGCGGGCTGGCGCGCGGAAACATAGATTGCGGCCAGGTTCAGATAGCTATCCACACGTTGGGGGTCGATCTCAATGGCTTTTTGAAATTCTCCAAGGGCTTTCGGCAAGTCGCGTGTCGCCGCGTACGTCGCGCCCAACATTTCGCGAGCCGGAACATTCCTCGGATCTTCGGCAATGAGTTTTGCTGCGAGCTGTTGGGCCTGCTGGTACTGTTTCCCGGCGAAGAGCAGGCCGGCCAGCTGTAGCTCGGCCTCAGAGTTCTTAGAGTTCAGACTGACGGTCGTCTCCAGCTCGCGGAGAGCGTCATTAAAATAGGACAGCTTCAGGTAGGTCTCGGCAAGTTGATAGTGCGCCTGCTCGAACTTCGGGTCGAGCGCGATAGCATTTCGGAATTCGATTTGCGCCGCACGGTAGTTGCCCGCTTTGAAGTACTTCTCGCCGCGGTTCAGGTAACCCAGCTTCTTCTTGTTCGGATCAGAGGTACAGGCGGACAACATCACTGCCAGCGC
>CABECY010000060.1_pt1 | contig 8490 bp, 3 predicted proteins | sample 3422681 | NCBI WGS metagenome assembly CABECY01 (sample SAMEA5534328, study PRJEB31848) | metagenome | biome: tundra; feature: field; material: soil | place: USA | collected 2013-05 | depth 0.15 m
TCGGCGAGGGTGTACAAGATCTGACCGCCCTTCTGGTACCAGACGTATTGCTCACGCTGCACGAGGGCGAGTGGCGGTTCGTGGCGGACCTCGCCAGCGCGGCCGCGCAGATAGCCATCGAGCTCGTGGCGGAGAAAGCGGTGCATCAGATCGCGGCCGTATTTGTGCGCCATCACCTGCAGAGCAGAATACTCGGCGAGGCTCTCCGACATCATGTTCGAACCATCGGCGTCGGCGCCAACCAGCTGGTGTGCCCACCATTGATGGCCGAGTTCGTGAGCGGTGACGAAGTAGGTGAAATCGATGTCGGTCGGTTTGATGACGCGGCTGATGAAGCCGATGCCTTCCGAGAAAGGAATCGTGTTGGGAAACGACTGGGCGAAGGTGCGGTAGCGGGGAAACTCGAAGATGCGGTACTGCTTAAACTGGTAGGGGCTGAAGGTCCTTTGATAGTAGTCGAGGCCGGCGCGGGAACTGGCCAGCATGTCGTCGATGTCGTAGGTGTGTGCGGGGTCGTAGTAAACCTCAAGGGAGACGTCGCCGTTGGGGCCGTGGTAGATCTCTTTCCGCGACTGGTAGCGCGCAGATATATAAGAGAAGAAATCCAGGATGTGCGTCGATCCCATGCTGTATTCGAAGTAGCGGCGACCATTGTCTTGCCATTCGCGCTGGAGGTATCCGGGCGCAACGGCGATCTGGTCCGCCGACGTGCTGACCACCGTGTGATACGTGACCCAGTCGGACTCGCCGCGGAAGAAGACGTTGTTTATGTCATGGGCGGGATCGCCGCGGTGCGCCATCTCCTCGAGAGCTGGGAGATGCTCTTCGCGGCGACGGCGCGGATCGTCGAGTTCGATACCAGTGTTGTAGCCGATGTAAGGAACGTAGTCGGAGTCAAAAAAAGTGCCGTTATAAGCCAACTCGGGGAGCTCGTTGCCGTCACGGAAGCCACGGGTCTGATGGCCCACATTGCAAGTCAGAGTGACCGTTTGGCCCGGTGATAACGGCGGGTCGAGCGCATAGATGGAGTACATGTTGCGCGGCGCAGCACTGACGAGGTGGAACGGGCGGTCGAACTGTACATTCGTGACCGATTGCTTCTGATCGGTGAGATGAATTTGTGCGATCGGTTGGTTGGTCTTGTTCTGTAGAGTCATCCGAACGCTTCCGTCGAAGGAACGGCGCTCGGGATAGATGTTGATGGTGGCATCGACAGCCGTGACTTTAGGCTGGTCCAGGTTTTCGTATTTCTTGAACTGGCGTTCGTAGTCGGCCTGGATGTGTCGGCGCGCGGTCGAGTCGAGATATTCATTCAGGACGTGAGCGTTGTAGAAGTACCAGGAGCCAGCGCCGATCGCGATGATGGCGAATAGCAGCGCGGCGGGAACGAGCCGCGGAACACGCTGAAGGGCAAGGCGGGTGCGGGCACGCAGGGAATCTTCAGCTCCGCGGCGAGCAAAGGCGATGGAGACCACGCCTAACAGAGCACAAATCGCGAACCAATATGTAATCGACCAGAAAAGCGCCGGGACGAAGTGGCCGTAGCCGTTCATATCGGAGTACGTGTAGGCAGGAGTCTGGCCAACGAGGTAGAGCGTATTCTCCCAGCCGAAGTTGTAGAGAATTGGCATCAAGAGGAAGGTGCCCAAAAGGATGGCGTAGCCGACGAACTTGTTCGAGACCACGGTCTGGACAAACAGGGCGAGCAAGATGAAGGTAAGGACCTGCGGGAAGGTCACTACATACAGCTCCTTCAGGTACTGAAGGAATTCGTAGTGGTAGTAGCCCGCGATGGTTTGCATGACCATGCCGATGAGCATCGCGAACGCGAGAAGGATGAGTTCGACAACGACGATCGCCGTGAGCCGCGAGAACCAATCGGTCGACTCGCGCATAGGCAGAGCGTCGTGAATGCCGTCGAAATGGTTGTCGCGCTCGCGCCAGAGCAATTCAGCGGCATAGAGGCCCGCAACAATGAATAGGAAAAGAAGTGCGCTCCCTTCGACGGCCTGGACCATGAGGTAGGTGACCGGCCAGACGTTCTGTTCGGCGATACGGCCCGCGAAGTATCCGTTGTTGATCCCGAAGGCGACGATGAGGGCGACGAGAGCCCAGAACGGGATGTCGCGAAAAATGCTTCGCATCCGGAGGCGGGAAAGTGAGAGGTATTGAGCGAACGTAGTGGAGGCCGTAAAGGACTGATGGGCAGGGGGAAGTTGACCCGGTACGAGGGACCGTACCGGCTGTGTCTCCGTGAGATCCTGTTCCTTGGCTTTGGCGGCTCGGCGGCCCTGGGAGCGAGCCGTGAGAGCTTCCACAGACATGGGAAAGAGCGCCCAGACCGAAATCAGCGCTACGGCGCCAACGCCAAGCCAGAGTAGACGGTTATAGAGGAACACTCCATTGAGAAGAGCGGGGGACCACGAGACGAATAGAGTGTTTTTTTCGATCACGGTCCAATAGCGGGTGACATTGTTGAACAGGATGATGCCGATGGGATCGAAGATGCTGGACCAGAAACGTTCCAGAGAGCGAGTGGCAACGAAGACGGTCAAGCCAATGACGTAGATCATGAACAGGGCGACGCCCTGCAGATAGACGATGAAGATTTTGCGAGTGAGGGCGGAAACCGCGAAGAAGAGGGAACCAATGAAGAAGATTTGAACGACGAGAATGGAGAGAAAAGGGTGAAGATAGGCCCAGAGATGATTTGGGCCGATGCGAGTATGGTCCGCCCAAGGGGCGAATGTGCCGAGGAACGTGCCGAGCATCATTCCGGAGAAGGCGAAGACAGTGGTGACGAACGAACCGGCCCAGCGTCCGCCAAGGTAAGCGAACTTTGAGATCGGCTGAGTAAACAGGATCTGGTAAGTATCGCGCTGGAAGTCGCGGAGAATTGAGGTACCGAAAATGGCGGCAATGACGATGATGCCGAACAGCGCGGCGCCGAAGTCGTTGAAAGCGTTGGCATACGCGGAATTGAGGAGGACCTTGCCGTTGCCGTTTCCGAGTGGGCCAAAACTTTCCGACGCAACGTTGAGGAATGAGAACGCGAGCCAGAGCAGGAAATACATGTACGTCGAGAGGCTCTTGAAGCGGAACCTCAGCTCGAATGTGAAGAACTCCCAAAAGAGTGCCATGTTGGATTCCTCCAGTTTCGAGAGTGTTAATTCACCAGCGGACGCTTGGTCTGCTGCGATAGGTTGAGGAAGTAAACATCTTCCAGGTCCGACTCGACAGGGATGAAGCCGTCCCCCGGAGAGCTATCCGAATGAACGCGAACCTCGTGCTTTCCGCCCACCAAGTGAGTGGAGATGACGTGCAGCGATGCTTCGATCGAGCGCACCTCCTCATCGGTCGCAACCACCTTCGACCAAATCTTGCCGTTCAGGGCTGCAATAGTCTCGCTGGGTGCGCCCTCAAGCAAGAGTTCACCGGAAGCGATGATCGCCATGCGAGGACAGAGCTGGCGAACGTCGTCCACGATGTGAGTCGAGAGGATGACGGTGCGGTCACTGCCCAGAGACGAGAGCAGGTTCAGGAAGCGATTGCGCTCCGCGGGATCCAGGCCAGCGGTGGGTTCGTCGACAATGATGAGTCGCGGATTGCCCAGCAAGGCTTGCGCAATGCCGAAACGCTGCTTCATACCGCCGGAATAAGTTGAGAGTGCTTTCTTGCGAGAGTCCCACAGGTTGGTCTGTTGCAGCAGCGCGTCCACGGTTTCTTTGCGGTCCGAAGAAGAAGTCATCCCCTTCATCACGGCCAGATGGTGGAGCATGTCCAGCGCGGATATTTTGGGATACACGCCGAACTCCTGCGGCAGGTAGCCGAGGATGCGGCGCACCTGGTCTTTTTGCCGCAGCACATCGATGCCGTCGAGGTTGATGGTGCCGGAGTCGGGATCTTGCAGCGTGGCAATCGTGCGCATCAGAGAACTCTTTCCGGCGCCGTTCGGTCCCACCAGGCCGAACATGCTGTTGCCAATGGAGAGTGAAAGGTTCTTGAGCGCCTTCACGCCGTTCGGATAAGTCTTGGAAAGACCATTGATCGTGAGTGCCACCGCCACCTCCGCATGCGAGAATCGGTCTGGGAACAGCACTGTCCGCTTCGTAAGCGAACATGGGGAGCTATTCTACTATCACCCGCGAGACCTGAAGACCTCTTCCATCACAGCGCAGCGTCGTTGCCACATTATCTTCTTGTGGTTTCGCGCCACTGACGAAACACCTCCTTATATATGTATTGTGCTGTCCGGTAGTGGACAATTGGTTCCGGCAGTGGACACCGGGCACCTCTCGATGGCGCGGCCGCAAGGGCCTATCTTGCTGTCCATCCATCACTTAGAGCGTTCTGAGGTGTGGAAGGCGAGTTGCCACCGACTAGCTCGATGGATATCGCTCGGCCAGAATTTAGGCGTCAGAAACTACGCCGCCAGATCGTGTTCGCGGCAATCGGCATCGTCGTCATCGCAGCGTTGACAGTTGGCGTTTCGCGGTTGAGACCGGCAGCACCCTCAGTCGAACGCGGAACGGTGTGGACTGACACGGTGAAACACGGGTCGATGCTGCGCCAGGTGAGAGGGCCGGGCTCGCTGGTCCCCAGCCAGGAAGCGGTTCGCCAGATTCCCGCTGAGACTGAGGCGACGGTGGTGCGCATTCGCATGCTGCCGGGCTCGCAGGTAAAAGCAGACGACATTCTTCTCGAGATGAGCAATCCGCAGGTGGAACAGGCGGCCGTAGACGCAGAGCTGCAACTGAAGGCGGCGGAAGCCGAGTACCAGAGCTTCAAGGTTAAACTCGACAGCGACCTGATGACTCAAAAGGCCGGCGCCGCAACCGTGACCGCAGACTACAGTCAGGCACAACGACAGGCGGATACAGACAAGGCTCTTTACGATCTTGGAGTCATTTCAGGGTTGGCCTACAAAGCCTCCAAGGGCAAAGCGGACGAACTCACGACCAGAAATGATTTGGAAGAGCAGCGGCTCGTGATCAACAAGAAAGCGATCGAAACTCAACTGGCCCAGGAACAGGCGAAGGTCGACCAGGCGAGCACTCTGGCTGGTCTCAAGAAAAAGCAACTGGAAGCCTTGAAAGTGCGTGCCGGCATTACCGGAGTGCTGGTAGATCTTCCGTTGCAGGTTGGGCAGCACGTCCAGCCGGGGGCCATGCTCGCTAAGGTGGTCGAGCCGAACCATCTGATGGCGACATTGAAGATCGCGGAAACCCAGGCCCGGGACGTGCGCGACGGCGAACCTGCGGCAGTCGACACGCATAACGGGATCATCAACGGAACCGTGATGCGAGTCGATCCTGCTGTACAAAACGGAACCGTGACCGTCGACGTCAAACTAACAGGCCAACTGCCCGAGGGGGCGCGCCCGGATTTGAGCGTGGATGGGACCATCGATCTGGAACGGCTGGACAACATTCTCTATGTGGGGCGTCCCGCGTTTGGGCAGGAAAACAGCACAATCAGTTTGTTCAAGCTGGATGCGGACGGTAAAGAGGCGACGCGTGTGCCGGTCAAGGTGGGGCGAGAATCCGTGAATTCGATTCAGGTTTTCGAAGGGCTTCACGAGGGCGACACCGTTATTCTTTCCGACATGTCACGTTGGGATAAGACGGATCGCATCCGTTTGGAGTAGGGACCGCAATTCAAGAAACGAAATCCAACATATCGAGGCAAGAACCCATGACTGAAGCAGGGCAGCCGTTGATCCAAATTCAGGATCTGACCAAAGTCTTCTACACCGACGAAATTGAAACCCACGCACTTTCAGGCGTGCACCTCTCGATTGCTAAGGGCGAGTATGTGGCCATGTCGGGACCTTCGGGTTGTGGCAAGTCGACGTTACTCTCCATTATCGGATTGCTCGATACGCCGACGCAGGGGCGTTACTCATTGAACGGCAAGACAGTAGAGAACCTCGATTTTGCCGAGCGTTCCCGCATCCGCAACCAGGAGATCGGGTTCATCTTTCAGAGTTTCAACCTGATTGGTGATCTCACGGTGTACGAGAACGTCGAACTGCCGCTCACGTACCGGCAGAGAATGCCTGCGGCCGACCGGAAGGCGCGGGTCATGGAGGCGTTGGAGCGCGTCGGAATGGCGCACCGTGTCCGGCACTATCCTTCGCAACTTTCCGGTGGTCAGCAGCAGCGCGTCGCCGTGGCGCGTGCGCTGGGAGGAAAGCCTTCCATCCTGCTGGCCGACGAGCCTACTGGAAATTTGGACTCGCGCAATGGCGAAGCGGTGATGGAGTTGTTGCAGAACTTGCACCGCGAGGGCGCGACGATCTGTATGGTGACGCACGATCCGCGGTTCGCCAAGCACGCGCAACGCGAAGTGCATTTGTTCGACGGCAAGGTTGTGGCGGAAGAAGAGCTGCAGAAGCTGATGGCTGACGCGCACGCGTGAACGGCCTGGGAGTAGCCTATGAACAGCCTGGTTCAGAATCTCCGTTATGCGCTGCGCCAGCTGCGCAAGAGCCCTGGGTTCACGACCGTCGCGGTGTTGACCCTTGCTCTCGGAATCGGCGCGAACACAGCCGTATTCAGCGTAATGAACTCGGTCTTATCTCGCATGCTTCCAGTGCGCGATCCGGGGCGTCTTTATTACTTGCAGATCGCCAGCGGGAATCAGCCGCCAGGCGCAAGTAATACAGGCAACAGTGATACGTCGTTCTCAGAGCCGGTGTTCGAGGCGCTTCGCCAACGCAATGACGTTTTGGATGACTTGATCGCGTTCGTTCCTCTCGGCATTGGCAAAGTTCCGGTTCGATACGGAGCCATGCCGGAAGAGGCCAGTGGCGATGAAGTCAGCGGAAACTTCTTTTCGGGCCTGAGCGCGGGAATTGCCCGTGGTCGCGGCTTTTCTCTGGGGGATGAGAAGGATCATTCACCAGTAGCCGTCATCAGTTATGACTATTGGACACGGCGTTTTTCACGGGACCCGGCGGTCCTCGGCGCGACGCTGTTCGTCAAGAATGTGCCTTTCACCGTTGTCGGCATTGCTGCGCGCGGTTTTCGCGGAGTCGAAGCGGCCAGTTCAACGGACTTTTGGATTCCTCTGCAAAGCCGGGCGGAACTGAACGCGTGGGGCACTCCTGCCAACGTCAATAGCCTCTATGGAACGCCGACATGGTGGTGCCTCCCGCTGATCGCCAGGCTCAAGCCGCATGTCTCACCGGGGCAGGCGGGAATAGCCCTGCAGTCTACCTTCGGGGAAGCAGCCAAGATTGGAGTCGGCACCATTGATCCGAAGCATTGGAAGCCGTCGCTGAACTTCGATCCAGCCAAGGGGATTCAAGGCTATAACCAGCAGTTCCGCGAGCCAGTGCGGATCTTGATGGGCCTGGTGCTTCTGGTGCTGCTGATTGCCTGTACCAACGTTGCTCTGCTGATCATGGCTCGCAATGAAGCACGGCGACGGGAGTTCAGCCTGCGAATGGCAATTGGAGCAGAAAGAGCGCACCTCTTTCGGCAACTGCTGACAGAGAGTTCGCTCCTGGTCATCGCCGGTGCGGGCCTCGGTTGGGCATTCGCCGTCTTCGCTACGCGCGCTTTGGCCGATTGGTCGGGAATCGAGACCGGCCTCGATCCTGACCGTAACGTGTTGTTCTTTACCCTTGCTATTTCGGTGATCAGCGCTTTGGCCTTCAGTGTCGCTCCGCTGTGGGTTGCATTGCGGATTCCGGTTTCGGGTGTGCTGCGGGCTACTGCAACCAATATCACTCAGGACCGGCGCCGTGCACTTGGCGGCAGGGTTCTGATGGCGTCGCAGGTGGCAATTTGTCTTTTGCTCCTGATCGCTGCCGGACTTCTCATTCGCACTCTTCGAAACTACGAGACTCAGGATCTCGGAATGCGCGCGGACGGGCTGCTGGTTTTTGGAATCACGCCGCAGCGCGCGCAGAGTGCCCAGGAGGCTCTGGCGTTCTATCGCACTCTGCTCGACCGCATTCACGCTTTACCAGGCGTGGAATCCGCGACGGTCATGGAAAATCGCCTCGGCTCCGGTTGGAGTAACAACAATGACGACCCCGTGGACGGAGTCAATCTCTTGGCGAAATTTGGCCCGCAGTCCATCGTGCGGAGCAACAACGTCGGTCCGGGTTACTTCCATGTGCTCGGAGTCCCAATTCTCGAAGGCCGGGACCTCGCCGACACCGACACTCCGACCTCTCTTCCGGTCGTAGTAGTGAATGAAACGTTTGTGAAGCGGTTTCTGCCGAATACGAACCCGCTGGGTCACAGGGTTCGCGATAACCGAACGATCGTGGGCGTCGTGAAGGACAGTCGATACACGCGCGTCGATGAGACGCCGATGCCGATGGCCTACTACGCAGCGTTCCAAGGTCTCAATGTCGGGGACAAGTTGCATGTCGAGGTGAGGGTGAATGGCGAACCGATGAGCGTTCTACCTTCAATCCGGCAGTTGGTTCACGACATGGATCCCAATGTCCCTTTGGAGAAGCCAATAACACAG
>CABECY010000089.1_pt1 | contig 7866 bp, 7 predicted proteins | sample 3422681 | NCBI WGS metagenome assembly CABECY01 (sample SAMEA5534328, study PRJEB31848) | metagenome | biome: tundra; feature: field; material: soil | place: USA | collected 2013-05 | depth 0.15 m
GGAGAAGACTGATCCGCAGTGCTGGGCCAAGAACTCGTTGAGCGGTGCGCTGGCTGTCCTCGAGTGCCAGGACCCCGAAGTCTTCCTGCGGGGAATGCGCCACATCCAGATGGAACCTGTTTGGGGAGGCCGCTCCGACACTGCCGGGACCCTGCGCGCCACCTGCGCTCTGGCCCTGGTGCTGTGTCGCAGCCTTACGGAAAAAGATCTGCTGGAGCATCTCATTGACTTGTTCGCGGACAAGGACAAGGCAGTGCGAGCAGAGGTGGTTCGGGCTGTGGAGCAGTTGGACTCGCCCTCGGCCTCGCTTCTATTACGCCTGAGAGCGGTTCTTGGCAATGATGAGTCGGAGGTTCTCGGCGCGTGCTATGGCGGAGTCCTGCGAATCGAAGGGGTGCGTGCTATTCCCTGGGTGCAGCGATTCTTGGCTTCTGGTGACGACTCAGCAGCCGAAGCGGCCCTCGCGATCGCCGGCACGCATTCGGCGGAGGGTTTCAAGGTGTTGCGGGAATGCCTCGATAAGGCAACCGATTCGTGGTGGCGCTCGGTTCTGCTGTCGGCGATCTCCCTGACGCGGCAGGAGGAGGCGCTGGAGGTTCTGCTCGAACTGGTTCGCACGGAATCGCTCGATGCAGAGGCCGCCATCGAAGCTGTTCTGCGCTCCGTCCCTTCGGAGGAAGTGATCAAGCGTCTGGAGAGCATAGTTGCAGACAATGTGCGGTTGAAGCGCGCCTTCGCAACCCACCGCAGCGCGTCTAGGTCCCGCAGGGGCTAAAGAGAGTGCGTGAGAACTGGTGCCGTCCCTTCGGGACTCGTTCTGTCTTCCCCACCCTACCCGGCACTTACGTGCCGGGCTATCACATGCCGCCGCTTCGCGGCTGGATTTTGGTGGTGTTTGTTCCACCGTTCTCCCAGAAATCCGGTTCTCACGCACTCTCTAAAGCCCGAATGGAAGAGGAACGCTCTATCGCAGCGCTTAAAGCGCTGCGCGACCCAAAAGCGAATTTTTCAGCAAACTGGAAAGGTCCACCTGCCCAAACGATCGCTCAATGAAGTACCGGTCATGAAGAGGGGCTGGTGATCGCTTTTGCTGATAGCTGATGGCTGATAGCTGACGGCTCTCCCTGCTATATTTGTTCGCGGAGGTTGGAAACCCGTGCCCCCTGAGAAATTTCGTGTGGCGCTGGTGCAGATGTCGTGCGGGCCGGAGCCGGAACAGAATCTTGAGAAGGCCATCAGCCGCGTTGCAGACGCTGCCGGGCGTGGGGCGCAGGTCGTCTGCCTGCCCGAACTTTTTCAGACACAATATTTCTGCCAACGCGAAGATCATTCGCTGTTCGACTTGGCCGAACCCATTCCTGGTCCGACAACCGAGAGATTAGCGGCCACGGCGCGAAACTATGGGGTGGTTCTGATCGCATCCCTGTTTGAGAAACGGGCCGCTGGCGTCTACCACAATACCGCGGCGATCTTCGACAGCGACGGCTCGCTGCGCGGGCTGTACCGCAAGATGCACATTCCGGACGATCCGCTGTATTACGAAAAGTTCTACTTCACTCCCGGGGACTTGGGATTCCGCGCGCTCGACACCAGTGCGGGGCGAATCGGGACGCTGGTCTGCTGGGATCAGTGGTATCCGGAGGGAGCAAGGCTGACGGCATTGCAGGGAGCGCAGATACTCTTCTATCCGACGGCAATTGGATGGCATCCGGCAGAGAAGGCGGAGTTCGGCGTGGCCCAGCACGATGCCTGGCGGACGATCCAGCGGGCTCACGCGATCGCGAACGGCGTTTATGTGGCGGTCGTGAATCGCGTTGGCTTCGAAACTGGCAACATTCGGGGCAAGTCGGCGCCTGGCCAAGGGCTCGAGTTCTGGGGCGGATCGTTTTTTTGTGATCCTTTCGGGCGCGTGCTCGCCGAAGGCTCGCACGACCGGGAGGAGATCTTGGTCGGCGATGTCGACCTGAAGGCGCTCGAAGATATTCGGCGGAATTGGCCGTTCCTGCGCGATCGGCGTATCGATGCGTATGCTCCCATCACCAAGCGCTTGATCGACTAGGACCCGAGAATTCACTGTGGTTAAAGCCTCGCGCAGATCTTCAGGTAAAACTTCAACTGTTGAAACCGCGGCCCCGGCGGCGATCGGATACCGCATGCCTGCAGAATGGGAACCTCACGCGGCCACTTGGCTCGCTTGGCCGCACTACCACGGCGACTGGCCGGGCAAGTTCGAGCCCATTCCCTGGGTGTATGCCGAGATCATCCGCAACCTGGCGAAGCATGAGCGGGTGGAGTTGATCGTCAACGATGCGAGCGCTGCGCGACAGGCGCGCAGAGTTCTGGAACGCGGCGATGCTTTTTCGTCGAACATCCGGTTTCATCGATGGGCTACCAACCGGATCTGGCTGCGAGATTCGGGATGCATCTTCCTCACTCCCCAGCCGGGCATTCCCCGGCCGGACAGCCCCTTCGACTCCGCTCAGGGCAGGCTCAGACGGCTGTCCCCACATAAGAATTCGGGAGTCGCAGCGAAGTTTCGCTTTAACGCGTGGGCGAAGTATTCGAACTGGAGACACGACGAAAAAATCGGCAGCCTGATGGCGAAGGCGGCGCACGCCGACGAAATTCGAGCCGTGTCCAAGGGCGAACGGATGGTGCTCGAAGGTGGATCGATCGACGTCAACGGAGCGGGCACGATTCTCACAACGGAAGAATGTCTGCTCAGCAAGGTGCAGGAACGCAATCCGCACATGGCGCGGGTGAACTACGAGAAGGCATTTGCCGATTATCTGGGTGCTCCCAATACCATCTGGCTGGGACGTGGCATTTTCGGCGACGACACGCACGGGCACGTCGACGACCTCACGCGCTTCGTCTCGAAAAATACCGTCGTCACCATGGTTGAGCGGGACTCGAAGGACGTAAACCACGCTCCTCTGCTCGCCAACCTGCACCGGTTGCAGGCCGCCCGCGACCAGGACGGAAGACAGTTGACCGTGGTCGAACTGCCCATGCCGCAGCCGGTGATTTTCGAAGGGCGGCGACTGCCCGCAAGCTATGCCAACTTTTATATCGCGAACGGAGTCGTGCTGGCGCCGGTGTTCAATCGTCCGAACGACCGGATCGCGCTCAACACGCTGGCTGAGCTGTTCCCTACTCGTGAGATCGTGCCCATCTATTCCGGGGATTTCATCTGGGGACTGGGAGCGATGCACTGCATGACGCAACAGCAGCCGGGGTAGCTGTCAGCTATCAGCTCTCAGCTGTCAGCCCCCAAGTCCGACGCACTGTTATCACCGCTCCATCCAGAGGAAGAACGCATTCTCGGCGTTGCTCTATCTTTCGTCTGTGCCGCTGGCCTATGTGTCGGTCTACGCTTCGTTCTTCATCTTCGCGCTGATTCCGGCGCTGTACTTCCTGCCGGAGAAGAGGCTCGCGAAGCCGGAATAACTTCGCGAGGCCGTTTTCGCTATGCGGTCCGTCGGACCGGGATCCTTAGGATCGTTCTCAACTTTTCGGGAGCTACGCGGCGCGGGTCGCTCAAATAGATTTCGTGGTGCAGGCCGTGGAACTCCATCCTGTTCTGTTCGGCGAAGGCTTGCAGCCGGACCATCGTTGCGGACTCTTGGTCGTAGGGGCCGACGTGCAGAATCTGCAGGCAGGCGCCCTCGTCGAGGACTTCCAGTTTCACGTCGCTAATCTCATGCGGTTTTCCCTTGGCGAGCAGCTTTTCGACAGCGGCCTTCAGATCGCCCTCATCGACGAAGCTTGGAACGCGAATCATCAGCTTCCAGTTCCAGGTCTCACGCGGCTGGCTGGCGAAACATTGCGTGGGATCGTCTGCCCACCAGAGTCCTTCGAGTTTGCAAACTGTGTAGTCCTGTCCCGTGAATTTGCGCGCCATCTTTACGGTGAACGCGACGTTGTAAAGCGCTCCGATTGCGGATTGAAATGCCACGCCGCCGGGCTCCCCGCGGCCGGTGAACGTCAAATAGCGCGCCGGCTGCACGTTGACCAGGGATGGCTTCTTGGGAGTGATGTATTCCGAGCGAAACTGCCGGTAGATATCAATTTTTGCTGCAGTGGCCATGGGTGTTTGCTCCTTTGCCAGAGTTGCCTGGAAAGATAGGTCCGATCGTAGTTTCTTTGCAGTGATCCGCATCACTCAAGACGGGCACGGCCAGTGAAGCGGCGAGAAGGAATACAGCACGGGCAAGTGCTTCTAAATTGGCTTTGCTGAAGGCTGACAGCTGAAAGCTTTACTTCTTATACAGCGTGGGCTGCGGGCCTTTTTCCAGGGTCTTGCGGTCCCAGATCCAGCCTTCGCGGGTGTAGCTGGCGAGTTCGAAATCCTGGGTGAGTTCGAGGGCGTCGACGGGGCAGGCGTCTTCGCACAGGCCGCAGAACATGCAGCGGCTCAGGTCGTAGGTGAAGTCGGTGAGTTCCTTGCGGCGAGTTTGCTCGTTGCGTGCGCTGGAGACCACGATCAGATTCTCTGGACAAGCCAGCGCGCACAGGTCGCAGGCGATGCACATGGTCTCGTCGGTGTCTGGATTGACGTTCAGCCGCGGCGCCCCGCGGTAGCGCTCGGCTACCTGAGGCCGCTCCATGGGATACTGCTCGGTATAGATTTCCTTGGGATCCTGATAGCGGAAGGTAATCTTCAGTCCCTGCAGCAGGTCAACGAGGAAGACTTTGCGCAGCAAACTCGGCATGCCCATATCGCCGTAAGCATACCATTATCCGGCGAATCGCCCAAACCTGGCCGAGTCCGTCGTTCCCATGAAAAGTAGCTTCTGACGCTTCTTATTCCCGAACGTCTAACCTGACAACACGGTCTTAGTGATTGAAAGGACCGCACTTGAGAGAGGCGCTCTCTGGGGAACTTTTCCCGTGGCCGGTTCGTACTGATGAGGAGAGGATGTTATGAAGGCCTATTTCACAAACCTGCCGACGAGGACATGGCTGTTGCTGGTGTTGCCGGCGGTCGTGCTTGCCTATCCCGTGGGCCGAATCGTGGTGCCGGCAGTGCTGCATGCGGTTGTGCCGGACGTGGTGCGTACGGTGCTGAGCGTCATCTGAACTCCGGCGTCGTTTGATCGCCTGCGCGTTTGGCTGCATTGGCCTGCCCAGCCGATTCCTGCACTCCTTTCCTGCACCCCTGCGTTAAACCCGCTAAAATACTGCGGAGCATTGAACAGCGTGCCTCCTCAGAAAACAACCCCAAGCGCGAGCCCCAAGACCAAAGACCCAAGACCTAAGACCGGCTCCGACCAACCTCATCCGGACGAACTGTATCCGGACGAACTATGGATGGAAGAGGCTCTGCGCTGCGCCCAGCGCGCGCTCGAAGCGGGAGAAGTCCCGGTGGGCGCGGTGGTTGTGTGTGAGGGCCGGATCGTGGGGCGCGGTTGGAACCGAAACATCACGGACTCCGACCCGACAGCGCATGCCGAGGTCATGGCTCTGCGCGAAACCGGTGCTACCGTTGGTAACCATCGTCTGGAAGACTGCGAACTGTTTGTTACAATTGAACCGTGCGCCATGTGCGCCGGCGCGATGGTGCATGCCCGGATTCGGCGCTTGGTGTATGGGGCGGATGACCCCAAAGCCGGGGCCGTGAAGTCGGTGATGCAAGTCCTGAATCATCCGCAACTGAACCATAAGGTCGAGGTTCGCGGCGGAGTGCTGGCTGGGCGCAGCGCGGAAGTGCTGCAGACGTTCTTTCGAAATCGCCGTTAGCCCTCAGCCACGCTTGTCATTCCGAGCGCAGCGAGGAATCCGCTGGCGGTGTCCGACGCGGAGAGGTGCGTGAGTGGTTGAAACGATCCGCCTCGAAAGCGGACATACCTTAACGGGTATCGTGGGTTCAAATCCCACCCTCTCCGCCATCTAATTCTGAGTTCCTACTGTTTTCCTTCCATCCCGCTCTGCAAGCCACACGTCACGGAATCCCATCCGTCGAAAACCGCGACGGATGGGGCAGCCTCGGTCGTGGAAATGTAAGGGTGGGCCAGCCCCCAATTACAATTATTCCGTTTATGGAGGTGCGTGTGGCGTTCACCGATAAAGTCACGCATTGGTTCAAGTCAAGGTCGGTTTCTTTTGGCCGTTCAATGTGGAAGGGAGGCCCCGGAGAATCCCAGAAGCCTGTGCCTGATTGGTTCCATTTTCCAATGCAGATCGTCGTGGGCGCATATGCGGTGTATTGGTGGCATTGGCATTCACCAGCACCGAACATTGCAGTACTCGCACTAGCGGCGGTGGCGGCGCTGATGGTTCTCGCTGATATGCGTCCTATCCACAAGGTGCTTTACGTCGTCATTATCGTTTCTTTGGTTCTCATTGAGAGCCGCGCAATCAAAACAGACCGCGCTAACTTTGCGCGAGACGAAGCTTGCCGGAGAAACGAGGAAAATAGAAAATTCCAGAATATAGCGAATGAACTGAAGACTTCCATCGAACAGAACCAAAGGCAGTTTTTGGCAACTATGTCTGGATTCAAGGAAACCATTGGAACGGTTACAGGGGGCGACACATTCTGCTATCTGGATGTCTTCGGAGAACAAATACCGTTAAGCACGGTTTCTCTGCGTAAGATGGGAAAGTATGGGCTGTCAGACGTTACCGTGAAGTTGTTGGTCTCCCACCCATTTCCGAATAGCAGCCCGGGACAGACGACGGGCAACACTGGAATTACCAGAATCGGGGATATAGCGGCATTCGACAGGCCATCCTTTCAAGACATCCCGCTGGCTCAGTTTAACTTGGAAGATCAAGAAAATGTTGATTTCAATATTGTGTTCTCGGCAAGAAACGGTATTTGGCACCAACTGTTGTACCTGCGAAGAGTGGGTGGATTAAAGCCCGGGGGACGATGGCTAAAGGCTACTAGGGTATTCAGAATCAAGTACGGAAGTAAACCGTATGAACAGGCACGAATGGTGCTCATCTTTGAGAGGATTGACGACAAATTCCCTGTGCAAGAAATCAGTTGGAACGATTGGCTTCTGTATGACCACTAGGCTACCTTTGTTGTTGAATCTCCGTTTACTGGTGGATTCAAATCCCTCCTTCTCCGCCATCCTTCAATTCATTGCTCTACCGGCACCCACACTTTGAAACGGCTGTCGAATTTGTGATCGCCTGTGCCGCCTCGCGGATTCCTTCGCCGTTCCAGTGGGTGTCGTCCAACCAGTAGAGATACTCGTCGCGAGCCAGCAACGATGCGGCCTGCTCGCGGAAGAGCGGTGTCAGATTCAGTACCGGAACGTTGGCGGCAGCAAGGCGTTGTTCGACGACATCAAGATACCGCGGACGCTCCGTCTGAGGCGGTGGCGGCAAAATTAGATCATGGTAGACGACGTATTTATCGGGAACCAGCGCTACCAGCAGGCCGATTCCCTTCTGTTGGAGTTGCGCTTTCAGCTGAACAAAAAACTCCGGATCCGTTCGGCGATCTGTCTCATACTTTTGTACCTCCGATGACAGAAACAGAATCTCCTGGCCATTGCGTAGTTTGGCTGCTACGACCCAATCGCGATAGGGATTCGGGAAAATCCTATCGTTCTGCAAGAGCTTTACAGCGCGGCTGCACAGAATCTCCAGGGGCGAATAGGACTCCAATGCCGCGGCGTATTTGTAGATTTCACGCACCGTTTCAGCGCGTTTATCGCCGAATGCTTTACGGGCAAGCTGACGCTTCCAGTCCTGCTCGGGGACGATGGACGAAGGAAGCCCTTCGCGTTCTGACTGCTGCCAGACCACCAAGCCACGAGTCATTTGAAGGTTCTGGAGCAGTTCCCAGAAGTTCGGAGTCAGTGCTCCGTTGTACACGCGACGGCCAGAGATGGCATTGAGTTGCTC
>CABECY010000090.1_pt1 | contig 7854 bp, 3 predicted proteins | sample 3422681 | NCBI WGS metagenome assembly CABECY01 (sample SAMEA5534328, study PRJEB31848) | metagenome | biome: tundra; feature: field; material: soil | place: USA | collected 2013-05 | depth 0.15 m
AATCGGACGGCGGCAACGACGATGGGTGCGTCAAAGTGTGACCTTCCATTTGTTATCGGTTCTGAGTCAACGTGTTATTTGGAAGCGCGTTCTACCTCTCGGAATTGGTCGGCAACGAATTCTGGAAGCGTTTCTTCCAATTTGCGCGACAGCCATGCTTGTAGGTCGGTTTTTTGCTCATCAGAAATAGATACGAAGCGAATACCCAAATGGCCCGTCCTCGACCAACAGAGCGTTGATTCAGCTGAGAATGCTGCTTCGTGATCCGGCAAAGTGAACTGTATTCGGACGATCTCTCCGAGACCCAGCAGAACCTTGGTGCTCAAAGCCATTCCCCCTGCGCTGATATTTACGCTTTTGCACTGAATTTCCTGCTCGCCTTCCCTCTGGATGATGATCGGAATAGAGATCGGACAGCGGAAATAACGCCGCCGTTCTCTCAGGATGAGCCCATAAGCGGGCTTGAGAGTTTTGTGGATTGATTGGAGAGAGAGAGGTCTTACAAAGACAAACTGCGACTTCTTGCGAAAAACTGCCGTAGCTTCCTCATCATTGTTGCCGATGCCGAAGCTGACTGCCGTTCTGTTCGAAGCGGAAAGATGCACCTCGTCCAAAATCAGTCCTGACTGCTCTCCCAGTTGGAGATCAACGATGACGGCATCGAATTTCCGGCTCTTCAGGAGAAGACCCGCGCTTGCCGCGTCGTGACATGTGTCCGGCGAAATAGACAATTCTCGCAGCGCGAGGCTGAACTGCTGAATTGTAGCTGGATCGGCGGACACTAAGAGTGCAAGTCCTATCGACATAAGTGAAGCATGCACTTCATAAGGTTGGCTGTCACCTTTGTCTCCTGCTGGCTTGCGGTCGGCTTGCGCTTCGGGAGAGTCCTCTCGTAGTTTGTCGGCGACCTTCTCAATCGCCAATGGCTTGCTGAAGTAATACCCTTGAATCTCGTCACACCGATGTTTCCGCAGGAAGGACATTTGTGCTTCGTTTTCGACGCCCTCCGCAATCACCTTGAGCCTCAGACTCTTTGCCATGCTGATGATTGCGGCTGTGATCGCTGAGTCATCCGGATTTGTGGCAACATCTTTAATAAACGAGCGGTCGATTTTGAGCTTGCCGACGCCAAACTGTCTCAAGGAGGTGAAGTTGGAGTAGCCAGTTCCGAAGTCGTCAATCGCCAGCGTCAGCCCCATAGATGTTAATTCCCGAAGGACTGAGAGCGTCACATCTGCGTTGGCTAGGAGTAGGCTTTCCGTCAGTTCCAGTTCAAGACAGTGCGCGGCGAGGCCAGTCTCGTGAAGCACATTTCTGATGAGTTCGCAGAAGCCCTGTTGGCGAAACTGGACCGCTGATACATTGACTGCTACCGAGACGGCGGGGAGACCGTCGTCTTGCCATTTCCGAGCTTGAGAACAGGCTGTCCTGAGCACCCATTCACCGATTGGCACAATCAGTCCGCTGTTCTCAGCAATTCGTATGAACCTATCGGGAGGCACGAGTCCCAAAGTCGGATGCTGCCAGCGAAGGAGCGCCTCCAATCCGGTGATCCTACCCGTGGCCACGTCCATCTGTGGCTGATACACGAGAAACAGTTCTTTCTTGCCCAGTGCCAGTCGCAGGCTGTTCTCCAAGCTCAATCGCTCGACCGCCTGAGCGTTCATATCCTCCGCGAAGAACTGGAAGTTGTTACGTCCACGGTCTTTGGCACCGTACATCGCCGCGTCGGCATTCTTGATCAGCGTTTCGCAGTCCGCACCGTGTTCGGGGAAGATACTGATACCGATGCTGCAATCAACGTTGAGGGAGTGCCCTTGGACGACAAATGGAGCGGTCATCGCATCCATGAGCCGTTCGGCGGCAACCGCCACGTCGGTGAGGTCTTTTACCTGAGTCACCGTGATCAGGAATTCGTCCCCACCAAGACGGGCGACCGTATCCTGTTCACGCCCCCATTTCTTTAATCTTTCTGCAACTTCCTGCAGCAGGAGGTCGCCGACCGAGTGCCCCAGTGAATCGTTGATGTCTTTGAACCTGTCAAGATCGAGGAACAGCAGGGCGACTTTATGTTTGTGCCGACGAGCACCAGCGAGCGCCTTGGCCAAACGATCCTGAAGGAGAGTCCGATTGGGAAGTCCCGTCAGGGCATCGTAGTAGGCTAGAAATTGGATTTGTTTCTCGGCGAGTTTGCGGTCCGTGATGTCCCGAAAGTACCAGATTCGCCCCCGATATTGCTCTTCGGAATCGACGAGAGGCGCAGAGTATCGGTCGAAGACTTTCCCATTCTTCAATCTGAACTCATCCCTGCTCTTTTCTTCCCGATGGCTGTACAGATATTTGATCCTTTCGGTAAAGGCATCGGAGTCTTCGACTGAGTCCGTCACGTGCTGGCGCAGGACAAGATCGTCTCTTGTGCTCACCAACTCATCCGGTATACCGAATTGGAGCCCAAATTGTTTATTTGCCCGAACAATGCGATTGGATTCATCGACCACGAGGATGCCATCAATGGTCGTATCAGCTTGCGCCTCCAGCAGCGCGTTTTTGAACAACAGTGCTTCCTCGGCCTGCTTGCGCTCAGTGATGTCGCGCACGGTGGCTAACAACGTCGGTCGTCCGCTCAGCGTCAATGCCGTCAGGCATACCTCAGCCGGAAAGACATTACCATTTTTGCGCTGGTGCAACCACTCGAAACGTTCGGTGCCATTGCGAAACGCGGCGGCAATCTTCTCTTCGGCGGCCACTCGGGAAGACGTGCCGTCAGGTTGGTTCAGAGGGGAAATGTCGGACGGATGCTTCATCTCGGCCGCGGCTGAGTATCCGAACATCCTGAGCGCAGCAGAATTGCAATTCAGAAAGCCCTTTGCGTCCATCAACCAGTTCGCATCCGCCGAGTCTTCGAAAAGCACGCGATACTTATGTTGCATCTCCTCGGACCGTTTCCGTTCGCTGATATCACGTGCTGCTATCAACTCTGCTTCGATTCCGTGAAAATGTAGATCATGGCCGACAATCTCGACATCGATGATTGCCCCGTTTTTCTTCCGATGTCGCCAAATCGTCGCGTCCTGAAGTCCGTGAATGGATGTAGCGGTGGCCTTCAACAGATTAGGAACGTCTTCCTCGGGCCTGATGTCGGCGATTGTCATCATCAGGAATTCCCGAGTTGAAAAACCATATTGTCTTGACGCCGCTTCATTCACCGCCAAAAACTTGAGAGTCTTGCGGTCAAAAACCCACATCGGGACCGGATTGCTCTCAAATAAAAGCCGAAAGCCCATTTCTGATTGGCGCAACGCCTCTTCGCTCCGTCCTTGTCTATGCTGGATGACCACCACACGTACAGCAAAAGTCATGAATGCAAGCGCAAACACTACAAGAGACGCGAGAGGATATGCCCGGTGAACATGGATCAGGATAAGGAAACTAACCAGTGGGTAGAGCAGTGGGAAGACCTGATTTACCGCCACTCGCTGTGACCTTGGAGAGCCATCCGAAGCGTCCTTATCTGCGCTCTTCCAAGTGGCTGCTATCAGAATAGGGAACCCCAGCAAGGCACTCCAAATCAAGTCGAACCATCCCCCCGGCGGCAGGTCTTGTCCCGGACTAAGGGCATAGGAATCGGCTAAGCCGGAGAGGAGCAGAAATAGGGCCATGCGCCCAAACAGTGAGCGAACTGTTGTCGATTTCGTCAGCAAGGAGCGGAGAACGAAAGTTACCGCCAAGAGTCCATCAAAAGCAATATTTCGCGACCACGTGAAATGGCCCAAGCGGAAGGCATCTCCCGTTGACGACATTCTCGGGGAGAAGCAGAGAAAGATCGACACCGAAAGGATACCGACTTGGACGAAATCCAGAATGTGCAGTCTGTCAAAGGAATTCGGTTCACTATCCGGGTCGAGGAAGGTCAACATGCCAAACGGGATTACCGAGAGAAAGAATAGAAGGTCGGTAAGGCTGTCTGGCGAGTGGTCGGCGGAAACATCTACGTAAACAGCAAGAACTTGAGCCACGGCCCACACGACGAACGCGACCGCCAGTAGTCGCCACGCGTATCGCGCAATGCCACGTGAGCGCCGAAATGCTTCTGTACAAGCCAGAATGCAAATCGACCCGAGCGCAAGTTGGGTGATATCAGAAAATAAAGGACCGAGTGTCCGGCGGCCCAGCGTGGCAATCACAATGGCTTGCCCTGCCACCAGAATGCAGGACGCCGCAATTAGAGCCGACGAGAACCCCCGTGGCGGGATTAGGCGGGTAGTCAGGCTGGAATTCACACTCATTGGGTCGACGAGGTTGCAATGGTTGGGGCGTGCCACTACGACTGGGTGATGGCAATTGGATGGCCAGTCTTGCGTCCGTAGCTAAGTCATTGACTCCCGATGTGTTCTGCCGCAATTGGACGGAAGTGGAAAGAACCCGAGTGTCCTTGGAGTGGACACGGTTCCTCTTTATGGACGGTCTGTCGTTGCAATGCGGCAGACAACTTGAGCAGCGCCGTCGGCGTGCGGCGACTGCAAATGCACGGACAACACGATTGGATTGCAAAGTGAACGCTCCGCCCCCTCGCTTCGCCGCATTGCGCATGCGCGCGTGATCCACGAGGATTTGCCTCATCATTTGCGCCGCGAGTGCAAAGAAATGAACTCGGCCTTGCCAGTTGGCCGCTTTACGGTTCACCAGGCGGAGGTAGGCTTCATGGACAAGAGCGGTTGCCTGCAAGGTATGATCGCTGCGCTGTCCGGCAAGGTTCCTCTTCGCAACCCGCCGCAGTTCGTCATAGACAAGAGGAATGAGGGTGTCTCGGGCCGCTAGATCTCCGTCATTCCACCGGACAAGTAATTCGGTGACTCCGTCCCGAGAATTCGTTTCCACCACAGAATCCCCCAAACACGCTGAGCAGCGTGCCCTTTGGCTTGAGAGCGTAGCCCTGAACTGCTCCGAAGTCAAACGTTGTGGGAAGACGTCACAATAGGCTGATTGGCGAAACTTGGTTGGACTAGAACTCCGCCGCTTTGTGACTCGTGAGCCCTTTCTCCTCGTCTTTCCGTTCTTATCAATAGCGGGAATTTTTTGCCCGCGAATTCAGCGTGAACATGTTCTAGTCTTTTGGGTTGGGCTCGACAGGGACAGGGTTCTGCAGTCTGCCCAACCTGAACCTCGGCTTACCATCGGCAGGCCCGATCTCGTCAGCCGTGAGCATACTGCACCCAAGCAACTCTCTTCTGTACCAACAGGATTACGGAATGCTCGCCACTACAGGCGGCGTCGAGCGAGTGCTCTCCTGCCCGCTGGAATTCACTGCCGTCGCCTCATAGTAATATGTGGCGCCGGAGGCGACACTGCCATCGGCGTACGCGGTGTTTGGGTCCAGAGTGGAATTGATCTTGGCATACGAGCCATTCGAGCTCGGACTGCGGTAGACGTTGTAGCCCACAACGTCGGTGCTGGCATTCCAATAGAGGTTAACGCTGTACTGTTTCGATGTGCCGGTGCCGGTGAGCGATTCCGAGGTCTGCTTGTTGGACGCATTGCTGGTAAAAGAGAGTGATCCAGAAACCGTCCCGCTGCCGGTGGGCGTGAAAGCAACATTGAACGACATGCTCTGTCCCGCGGGAATCGTCAACGGCAACGTAGCTCCAGTCAGAACAAACTGAGAACTGCTGCTGGCATCAGAGGTTACGGTCACACTAGCATTGGCAGCGCTCATCGTGATGGGTTGAGTTCCTGTCGTCCCCACGGTCACGTCCCCGAAGTTAACCAGCGAGGGAGTGATCGTCAGCTGCCCTGCAGCGCTTGTCGTTCCCGTGCCGTTCAGAGGCACGCTCAGAGAGGAACCAGTGACGACGAACACACTCCCTCCACTGATTCCAGCCGTCTGCGGGGCGAAAGTGAGATTCAGGGTGACACTCTGCCCTCCCTTCAAAGTGAACGGCAATGCCGGCCCGCTGGCGGAGAATCCACTGCCCGTCATCTGCCAGGTAGTTATCTTCACGCTCCAGGAGCGGGTATTGCTGAGAACAACCGGCACCGTGGTGGACGATCCTACGGCCACTTGGCCGAACGAGACGCTTGCGGGACTGGCGACTAGACTGTCGCTCGTTGTCCCCGAACCTGCCAGTTCCAACTGAAGTTTCGAGTTCGAAGCATTGCTGGTAATTGTTCCTTTCCCTCCGGTCCATCCCGTGGCAGTCGGCGAAAAGGTCACGTTAAGGGAGGCATTCTGCCCCGCCGCAAGGACCAACGGCAAGCTCAGGTTCGACAGATTGAATCCGGTTCCTGTCAGGTTGGCCGCAGACACGGTGACGCTGGTCTGTCCGCCATTGGTCAAGACCACGATTTCGGTCTCCGTTTGCCCGATGGGGACAGCGCCAAAGCGCAGGGTACACGGTGCGCAGGTCAATTGTTGCGTGGACGCACCTGCCCATACCGGCAGAGCAAACAGGGCAACTGTGATCATGAGGATGAAGAAGACACGAGCAGAAAAAGACTGAGAAATAGACTGGGGGAGACTCATGCCATTCAGTTTGAGGGTCCCCGGCTCTTCTGAGTAGATCTCGATGGGACATGCCTGCAGTCGCCCAATAGGCCAATCGCGGAGGCATTAAAACCCTTGAGTAAAAGGGCCAAAAAGCAGCCGAGTGCTGTGCTGGAGAGTTCCTATTTTGGGAATGTTGTGTTCCCGCCTCTTCGCGATCGGGAGCTTTGATCTGAGGGCCGGAACATTGAGGCTGCAAGAATTCATAAGCCTGACCGGGAAGGTCAGGCCTATTTCAGTCAGTACCGATGGCTTCCCAGATCGCTGCGGAATAGCGTCCAGGCGTGCGCGAAGCTCGCATCATTACGGAGGAGGAATCTGCACATCCGTGACGATGTTCGAGTAGCCGCTTTCTTCGTTGCTGGAATTCACGGCGGTCGTGGCGTAGCAATAGTTCGTGCCGTCGGTCACCGCCGAATCGGTGTAGGTCGTCAAAGTATCCAGCGTGGTCCCGTTGATCTTCGAGTAAGAACCGCAGGAGGTCGTGTAGACCGCACGGTAAATGTTGTATCCCGAGACGCCGGACGACGTGCTGGCGTTCCACGACAAGCTAACACTATGGACCGGAGCCGCAGTACCGGTACCGTTGGCCGTGTCGGTCGTGGTGGAAGGCTGAGCATTGCTTGTAAAGGTCAAGGTGGCGGCATCCGCACCGGCAACGACTGGACTGAAGGTCACCGTAAACGATGCACTCGCTCCGGCCACTATGGTCACTGGCAGTGACAGGCCACTGATCACAAAACGCGAATTATTCGAACTGGCGGCAGTCACCGTAACGTTCGCTCCGCTGGCGGTCAGACTTCCTGTGGCAGATCCGCTCGTTCCGGCGACCACGCTGCCAATTGCAATGGGAGCCGGAGTCGCTGTCAGCACTCCAGCCGTCGCTGACCCGGTACCCGTCAAGGGAATGGTTAAGCTCGGATTGGAGCCAGTGGATGTGACCGTTACGCTACCGCTCGCGCTACCTGCTGATAGCGGTGCGAAGGTCACGCTGAAAGTCGCACTCTGTCCCGCGGTGAGCGTTGCAGGCGTAGAAATTCCACTTACCGTGAAACCTGTGCCGGTGATGCCAACTTGTGACACGGTCAGCGTCGATCCGCCGGTGTTCGTCAAAGTTTCCGACAATACTTGTTTGCTACCCACGGTCACAGTTCCGAAGGTCAGACTGGTGGGATTCGCTCCCACCGCTCCCTGCGTAACTCCGGTGCCCGACAACGGCAAGGACAGTGAGGGGTTGGGAGCATCCGAGGTGATCGTGACGCTGCCGCTGGCGCTCCCCGCCGTCAGCGGCGAGAACGTGGCGGTGAATGTGG